>Ga0233437_1000451_pt1 | contig 95657 bp, 92 predicted proteins | sample SI_122_August201_FD_182714 | JGI IMG/M metagenome (GOLD analysis project Ga0233437, IMG submission 182714) | Seawater microbial communities from Saanich Inlet, British Columbia, Canada - SI_122_August2016_200_MG | ecosystem: Environmental > Aquatic > Marine > Inlet | place: Canada: British... | reverse complement strand
CATTGGCTGAATCTTTATATAAACGTGGAATATTTCCAGCCTCCCATGAAATATTTGAACTCAGTTTTATTGCACCAGCAACATCTAATATATCCGTTGGCCCCGTCGTCCCGATGCCGACGTTGCCACTATCTAAAATAGTGACTTTGGGATCACTTCCATCAAGGCTGAAATAAAGAGGGTCGTTAGTCACCGCAGGGTTAGAAATTATATCCCAACCCTGGTCAGAACCATCTCTAAACTTCAATGCTGTCAATCTACCACCTGTCGTATCTGAACTTTGAATCTGTAAATATTGCGCCCCACTTCCATATAAATGAAGTATATCGTCTGGATCCGTCGTCCCAATCCCCACATTTCCATTTGCTCCCACAAACAGAGAAGGGCGGACATCAGGATTAGTTCCGCCTATACCCACGTTGTTACTAGCTTCGTAGATAGAAGAATCACCTAGTGAGTTACCGCCTGTTAACCAAATAGGTAGATAGTTCTCTGTACCACTACCTCCTACACCTATAGAAGTAATATCTGTCCAAGAGGCTAGTCCTACACTATCTGATGTGAGTATTTTATCTGTACCTGGACTACCTCCAGTGATCTTGACTTGTCCAGCTACTTCTAGCTCTGCTCCAGGATTGGTGGTACCGATACCAACGTTGCCAGATTTTACCGTTAACAAATTTGTAGCTTGATCCCCCCCGCTCCATAAACCAAATGCATCCACGTTACTATTATCTATACCCATCGTATATCTTTGGGTGGTGGTCAACAAGAAATGCATTAGAGCGTCACCTGTGGAATCTTGTTCTATTGTAAAACCAGCTGAGTTACCAGTGGTAGATGTATTTTCATAGGTATGCAAAATTGAACTTGGCGCCGTTGTCCCGATACCGACGTTGCCGTTTTGATCTATTGTCATTCGCACCGAGGGATTCGGTACTGTCCCAGCGTTATCTGGAGTGGTTAAGAAATCAATTGCCATACCCGAGTCACTATCACCAGAGTATGTTTCTGTTGCTCGAGGAAATATTCCTGACAAGAACTTTGGGTTTGTGGTTGTGAAATTGGTGTCTCCGCTAAGAAAACGTAAGCCATGCCCGTAAGGATATGTTGTACTTAAACCCCCATCTGTAATCACATCTAGCCCTTTTGTGGTTTGAGTTACTGAAGCAAAACCACCACCACCCCATCTAAACCTGGCTAAGTCGGTAGACGAAACAGAGTTGTATACTTCCAATTGAGAATTTGGCGCTGTCGTCCCGATACCGACGTTGCCCGCTCTTTCTATCGTAACCAGATTACTTTGTGTGCCATTACCACCTTTGAAATATAATTTATTATCACCACCATCATAAATCATGCTCATGCCAGTATCCTCAGAGTCTTCAAACATCTCTACTCCAGTATCACGAGCCGACTCAGTCATTAACTTGATAATTCTATTGTTTGTCTCAAGATAATTTCCTATTGATAAAATTTCATCCGGAGCCGTCGTCCCAATCCCCACATTGCCACTTGTCCCCACATACAAGGTTGGATTGGTAGAAGGAGCAGTTCCACCTAGACCAATGTAACCTGTAGTATCGATATGCATCTTAGAAACACCATTGGTCTCAAAGTAAAGATCGTAGGCATCGTTAGTACCTAGGACTGCATCAGCAGTAAAAGAGTTTCCTCCTTGTTTAAAGTAGCTTGTATCCAAGGTAACAGAGATAGACTGCCAGGCAGGAGAAGCACTACCTCCTCCAGAGACTAGCACATCACCAGAATTACCAGAGCTACTATCCACATTTAGTTGTCCAGTGAAGTTAATGTTTCCGGCTACATCCAGGTCAAAGAGGGGATTGGTGGTGCCGATACCGACGTTGCCAGACCTCATTGAAATACTTGTTCCTCCAGTTTCAGAAATTGTTGAATATGCTGACGAATCGTAGCCATTTAGAAGTTTGAACCAGTTATTAGAGTCTGTATTTTTTGATAAAACAATTTCTGCTGTCCCAACTCCGGGAGCAGTATTATAAAAATAACCGATTCTTCCACTAGATGAGCCACCATTTACTACAAGTTTGTAATCTGGATCTGTCGTCCCGATACCGACATTGCCAGTTCCTAAAATTGTCATGGCATCAGAAGCTCCACCAACGTTGAATTTTAATCCTGCGTTATTTGCAGTTGCATTATGGTCATAATATATTTGACCTTTATAAACTCCTCCTGCCCAAAATCTAAGTTGGGAATTGTAACTTGTTGAGAAGGCATCTAGTTCAATATTTGCATTTGTATTTGAAGATTTGATTCGTAAATCTGCTCCATCTGTACCAAGAATATCAAGTTTTTGTCCTGGATCAGTCGTCCCAATACCGACATTGCCAGTATTATCTATAACAAATCCATCATTACCGAATGCCCCAGCTCCATTATTGATATGAAAACTATCATCAGTCCCGTCATTCCCTAAGCTCCATTTTGTTGACCCAGCGTTCATAAAGGAAATCTGGGAGTCCTCACCGCTTACAGTATCAACGACAAGTCTGACATATCCTGTAGGACCATTTCCGTAAAATCTGCCAATAGCACCAATAGAACCCGATGTAGCTGCACCATTAACTTCAAGTGGTGCTCCAGGCGCTGTCGTTCCGATACCGACATTGCCATCTTCTGTAATCCTCAGTCTCTCACTTAATGTGCCTGATGTGTGTTTGGTAAAAAATGCTAAATCAACATTACCTCCGCTATTTGAGACAATACCTTGTATTTTTGCATTTACACCAGCATAACTGTCTTGTGTTTCGAACTCCAAAGCACCAACGTTGTAGCCAGTAGCAACAGTTGTATCAGTATTTTCAAACCTCAATGTTGAGCCAATACTTGTACTTAAGTGCAGTTGTTGGTCTGGATCCGTCGTCCCAATCCCCACATAAGCCCCCATCAGGTTAATCTCATTGTTAGTACCATCAAACTCAATTCTTTCTGCTGCAGCTCCCACTCCTAGCCAGCCTCCATCGGTAAAGTAGAGCTCTGCTCCTGGTGTGCCACTGGTAAAGGCTTCACCAGTGGTGATGTTGCCCACATCCGTGATATCTCCAGCACTGGCAGCCACGATAGCTGCATCTAGGTCATCTAGCACATCCTGGACGTTGGTACTACTGGAGCTATCAAGTTCGGTGTGATAAACACCAATTAGAGAAGCACCAGAGGTTGTTCTAGAGCTACCCACATCATTGAGGCCAATACTACCTACGTAGTAATCTGTAACTGTTCTGATGTTGGCAGAGGAGTAGATGTCTCCTGTTACCTCAAGTTTATAGGTGTCTGGATTGGAGTTTCCAATACCTACATTACCAGAGCTATCAATCACTCCCAAGACAGAGCCAGCCGAGAGCTGCCATTCCATGATGTTGGCTGTACCAGAGGGGCCACCTTTGAGTACTAAAGCTGTTCCACCTGCATAGTTGGCGCTAATTGTGGCGGCAGGTGCCGTCAAGATGCCGTCAAGAGCTAGATCGGAGTTAATATTTACTCGACCCAAGCCATCTGGACTTAGAGCAATGTCTCCATCTGTGCCACTTGTTGTTTGGAGAGTTAAAGTTTGGGCTTCTATAGTAAAACTATCACCAGTGGATTTTAAAACTGGCGTAGTGTTACCTAGCACTATCTGTCCGTTGTTATCCATCACGATAACCGTGTTTTCGACCGCACTAGCACTAGCTGGGTATCCTTGGACAGTTTCGGCGTTGAGGGCGTAAGCTACAGACTTGATGGCCTGTCTGGGGGTAAGAGTTTCGCTAGCTACCGTGGCCTCGAGCCAGACATTGGAGTTTTCGCTAAAGACATCTTGAGTGATCTCGGTGCCACAGTCATCTCCTAGATTGGTGCTAAAGATACCATCTTGATCTGGAGTAACACTACAGGTATCCGAGTCCCAGAGGAGAGAACCGGCTGTTAGGTCATCGTAGAGCTTGAACCTCATGTTAGTAGCGACGGTGATGGGGTTGTAGGCGATATCTGTTAATCTACCTTGGAAAGAAAGATCTCGGTTGGGTCTGGTGAGGGAGGTTGGGTAGGCTAGAGGGGTTTCTACATCTCTCGAGAACTGTCTGTAGCCAAAGATTCCTGCACCAATCAAGAAGAGGACGATCATGCCCAGATTTAGGTAAGGTAGAACTTGTCTTCTGGTTGTCCAGGCAGAGCCAGATGACAGATCGGACAGGCCAGACTTGAGGCGAGATCTAAAATCTTGGTGATGTTTGACTGTCTGATGAGTCGCTTCGTGTTTCAAAGCTTTGTTCTTGAGAGGAATGTTAGCTACTTTTGGGGTTTTCTTGGTTAGTTTGAGACGCCCGGCGATGTTAGTTACCCAGGAAAAAAGACCCCTGGTTGTTTTAGTTGGGGTCTTGGAAGTCGTGATTGGTTGAATGCGTCTCACTAGAGGTGTTTTGGCTGGTTTATGGCTTACTACCAGATCATTAGACTTGGTGGGTTTTTTTAAGTTTGGCCAAGCTTGATTGAGTGGGTTTATCCAAGGTGATACTTGACTAACTAGACCTTTTTTCTCTGCCCAGAGACTAAACTGGGTTAAACTGCTTAACTTGCGTTTAATACTAGAAGTTTTCAAGCCCTTTTTTTGTTGCGTCTTGAGGAATTCAAGGACTTTGGGTTTTTGTATGAGTTTGTCGAGTTCTGTTACTGCCACCTGATTCATAAATTGACTGATATCAGAACGATAATTCTTAATAGTTGCTCTTGAGCAACCCTCCTCACCCAGTGCTAGTAGGTACTCATTGAGAAAAACGCTTGTCTGGTAGGGAGGGTATTGGTGGACAAACTGGCTCACCAACTTGGCAGATGCTTGGTCACCTTTGTTCGCATCGATCTGCTTGTCTAGAAACTGTTCTAGTTCTCCCAAGGTCCATCTGGAGAAGTCATTTTTATTCTTGAGATAGGCGATCATTAGTAGCAAAGCCGTCTCTTTTGATCGTGCTTTGGCATCAACATGGTCGATGAAGGTAGAAAAGGACTTTAGGATGCTTGAAAGATGATTGGGTCGGGCAGACATTTGTTATTTTCGGTTTTTGTTCATTACCAGATTCATTAGACGGTTTAGATGCATAATTAAGTGTAGATTTTAGGGAAGAAAAAGCAACCTCAAGTTATCCAGGCTTATATATAGGGGAAGCTGTAGATGTGGTGTATTCGGGGATAACTAGACAAAAACAAGTACTTTTTCATATGTTTCACTATTAACAAACTAGTACAACATTCGGTTATTCTTTTGTTTTACCCCTGTGTATAAGTGAAAAACTGGGGTAAATGGAGGGATAAATAGGTCTTGTGAGTATGTTCAATAATATGGTAATCTGTGAATGAAAAAAAGAAATATATTGGTAGATTAAGTATCTACCAGGCTAAATATAGATACTTGTACTGGAGATATCCCCAGTACAAGATAAAAAAACTAGTTCGGGTATTTGATATGTGGATAAACAGTAATGTTAGTCTGGAAGACAAGGATTAATACTACCGCAAAAATTACGGTAAACAACTAGTCATATGAAATATGACAAAACATGGTTATGAAAACAAATAGTCTTAAACTTTTACTCAACGTATTACCAACTGGAGATCATACCCAGCATGTTTCTTTAGACAAGTTATCTAGCCTGGTGTTTCCCAAGATGAAATCTGCTAGTTTTCGCTCTCTACTATATCTGGCTAAAAGGAACGGTTGGTTGGACTTGCAGACAGTTGCTGGTGAGAGAGTAGCGGTGGGTTATCGTCAGGCTAGAGAGGCTATCAGCCATCAATTTCCGGCTTTGTCTCCAGAATGGGTGGACTGGCAAGGGAAGTGGTTGTGCATGGTCTTTAGAGAGCCTCCCAAAACAGATCGCAGGTTTAGGTACTTAAGAACCTGGTGTCGCAGTCATCATTGTTTACCTCTCTCTAGAGGAGTCTATTTTGCCCCAGATGTTTACTTGGCTAAGTATTGGTCAGAAATTAGGCCTATATACGTTAACTCGGTCACACTCCTCGAGACGAAGGAGTGGCAAGGGGATAGTTTAGATCGAGTGGCCAGAGAAGAGTACTCTGTGGCAGAACTGTCCAATGAGTACTCTGGTGTTAGCAATCAGATAGATAGAATGCTAAACCTTAGTCACCAACAAAATAAGCTGGATGATGGGCAAATAAAACAGCTTCCAGCCTTGTTTGAACGCTTGTACATGGTGCTTTTTCAAGATTTGGGAGTTATTCGGTACTACTTTCCTCATTTGACAGCCCCTATGGAGCTAGTAAAACAGTGGCAAAGCCTGGTAGAAGTTGTAACGTTACCAAACAAATAGCGACAAATACTATTAGATGAACAAACCAACTCATCTACAAAAGAGTAATTAACGCTAAAAATATGGTTGTTAGTAAAGAAAAATATGTTTCGGTAATGGAGAGTGTACAGCATGGCATGATGACAATGATGCATAAAAGATGCATAAATAACACATAAGAGATAGATGCAAAAAATATATACCAGAGAAGAATGAAAAAAGCAGAGAAAATGCGGGAAAAGAATAAACGCAGATACTTGCATGAAAATCATAGGAGTTATCCCCAAACAACACCCGATAGGTAGTAAAACAGTCTGAATTGATGCTATTTGGTGGTTTGAGGGGGGGGCAAACGCCCCTGCGTCATTCTCCCCCGCTGTAATTTGATCACTTGTCATTTGATTAATACAATTTGAGGAGCGTCTAATTAAACAAACCCAACTCCAACTAATCTTGGACTTGGAGTTTAATTCGTCGAATGAGCTCTTAAACTTAAAGATTTTATCTGCTTGGAGCGAATGCCTCCGATGGTTGTTGTTAATCAAATGACCACCAACTAATAAAGTTGACTAGCCTGACTGGATCCCCGCTTTTCCCCGCCATCCGCCAGCTGGCGGAGGCGGGTCAAGCGAGGATGACAGAAGGGGTTAGCTCAATGCGAGGATGACATGATGATCAGAGAGTTATTTCTGTTCGTACTTGAGCTAGACAGCTGGTATGTGCGACTGGGTTGAAGATGACCCTCTTTAGCCACCAAGAATCCGGGTTTAATTATTCTCATAACAGCATTGCTGGGAACAGACGCAAAACTCTGGAAATGACCAGTGTGGGAACTAAACAAGGCATCTAGAACCAGACCTGCTGGAGTTTGGATGACTAAACCAGCTGTAGGTACTGGTGTTTTTTGAGTTGTGAGTAGTTGCCCCCTCAGAGATTGCTTTGTCTGCTTGATGGAGTTGCGGAAGAAACTTAGTGAGTAGATGCCAATTGCTACCAGATTCCAGATGCTAGGCCAGATTATTGTCAAGATAAGACAGAGACTTAGATGAGCTAACACCAGAGGGCCAGTCAAAGAGGCTAACATTAGCCAGACTTGACGGCTGTTCATCCGTCTTTTTTCTCTGCCAGATAATTTAGGCTTAAGATCTAAAGGAATGATGAGGCCTGGTTCAAATATATCCTTATTTACTTTAAAGTTTTGGCCGGCGTACCAATCTGCATAATTGAAGGCTGGTTGTAGATGAGTCAGGGTTGGGAAAGTGTAACCTTTTTGTTCTGTGTGCATTCTGTACTCACCTGCATGAGGTTGGAATTGATCGTAGACTCCATCTTGATTGGTAATCTTAAATATATTTGTAGATGCTTGTTTTTCGTCAAGACCTACTAGTTTAACAAGGGCAAAGCCTAAGCCCTGTCCTGTCTTACTATCTATAACCAAACCTTGAGGTTTGAAGCCTGGCCAGAGACCCAGGCCTCGCCATATTTCTCGCAAGTGGCCTGGAGATATATCTTCACCAAATTGTTTGGCCAAGATAATACTGGCGGTGATAGCTGGAGTGAGTAAAGCAATTAAGGCTAGTATGTTGAAGAGCCAGGGTTGGTTTTTGAGCAGAGCTTGAATTGGTGCAAAACCAGAGATGAGGAGCTTTCTCACTCCAGGAGGCAAAGACTCTAGGAGTCGTTGACTAGCTTGGATGAAGATTTCTCTAGGTGAAACTAGGGGAATACTGATTGTGGGCATTCGGCTGGAGATAGATGGGGGCAAAAGTTTGGGCCATAAAACTGGGGCAGGAGTGATGTCCGGTGTTTCACCTGGTGTAATTAGCTCTGCAGGAATAACCAGTACTTGAGTGACGATGATGAACTTGAGGCCAGACAGGACACTGATGTTGCCGGCTTCATCAGTAATCACAAATCGCAGAGTGATGAGGGTATCGCGTGGTAGGGTAGGCAGGGTTACTTGCCAGTTGCCGGTGGCGTCGATGGTAAACTCGTAGCTAGGATTGCCTCGATCTGGAATGATCACATCAAGATGAACAAAGGCTCCAATTTCGCCAGTACCTTTGATGGTGGGTTCGTTGTCTGTTAACTGGATAGGATCGTCGGGGATAGTGCTGTTGTCTTGAGAGGTGACTGTCACCTCGACATCCCCCAGTTGAGTAACGATAAAAATGGGAGCTTGGGTATCTACGGTGAATGACCAAGTGGCAGATTCACTGTAGTTGGAAGCTGTGTCATAGATGATAACTTTCCAGGTATGAAGACCATCTGTCAGTGTAGCACTGGGGGTAAACTCATAGATGTCTGTGCTAGCCAGGTAGGTGAGGGTGTAACTGGAAGTACTGCTTGAGATGAGGGGGAGGTTGTCGAACCAGAGGACTCCATCTAGCCAGATCTGATAATGGCTTAATGCCACGTTATCGGTACTACCGTACCAGGAGAAGAGTGGTCGGTTAACTGTAAGTAGGGCTTCGTTTTCTGGAGTGATTAAGAAGGGAGTGGAGGGTGGTACCACGTCTGGCATGGTGGCAGTTACTTTAACTTCTCGGTTTTTAGGGTTGGTATCAATCGTTTCACCACCCTCCACTCCCCAGATAGCTTGGGAGGGTATTACCCAGGTAGAAGCCAGTAGCACCACAAACCACAAACAACAACACCAACCAAGTAGTCGGGCAGACCAAGTTTTCATCACATTTATCATACACGGAAAGACACACAGAGATTAACATCAGTTAATAAATAAATTGACCTATACAATCTATTGGAGCGTACGAATTAAACATTACTTACTAAGTATATTTCTATGATTGGAGTTTAATTCGTCGAATGAGCTCTCAACCTACGAAGGATATTTTCTATGGAGCGAATGTCTCCAATAATTGTCATAGTCAATTTATTTTATGATGTTGGTGCATCTGGTGGGTCTTGAAGAGTTTTGTTGGCTTCAAGTTGCTGAATTTTCTTCTCTAGACTGGCAATGGTGCTAGACCTGTCGTCTTTTCGATGGATGAGATGCCTTCTTATGGCAATAGCACTGGCAATCATGGTGAGTAAAATAATCAGTCCAATTAAAACCAGGGTGACAGGGAAAAACCAGAAGTGAGTTGTGGCCATAGCTATTCGTCCAGATTGGCCGTAGCTAGCTGTGACGTGAGCCGAGTAGCGACCAAATCCCCAGACTTTTCTCCAGGTAGCTTCAAAGTCACGACTGGATAAGGGAAAGACATTTTTTGTTTCAATCTGAACGCTGTCTACCTTTTTACCAAACCAGTTGCGAAACTCGACGTTAATTTGAGGTCTAATATGAACGTCGGACATGCTTTCTATAGTGAAGTTGAAATCGACTGGTCCTAGTTCTGTAAGTTTGGGAAAATTGAGGTTGCGAACAAAAGCATCTTCACTGATGGGCCCATCTACAATTACGTAGACTAGAGTGCCTACTTTTTGAGTGACGCCAGCATCAACCGCTTGGTCTCCTGCCGTGACGTCTAGATCGCCTAAAATTGGTCTGTGCGTCACCATGGCGTAGTGTCCGCCAGGCAGAGCGTCTTCTGGAATTTCTATCAACACATTAACACCTTTGGTCGTGTGGGCTGCCACTTCTTGTTGAGCTGGTGACAAAACTAACCAAGAGGCGAGGCTCCAGCGATTGGAAACTACTCCATCTATGGGCAGTGGAGTCTGTCCATCACTATCTAGAGTAAAGTCTTGAGCTTGAGATATAACAGTTAGTTGTGTATTACTTGAGTTTTGAATTTTAACCATGGTCTGGAGTTTTTCTCCGGGTTTTGCGTGGAGTTTACCCTCTTCGCCTAGTCTAGTAGGGATAGCAGTTAGAGTGAGTTCTTCTGGAGCTTGAGCCAAGACTTGAATGGGTTGGCTCCTAGATACTAGTGCAAGAAAACCAAGAGTAGTTAAGGTAATAATTGTCTTGAGTTTGAGCTGGGCGGGCAGTTTGATCATATTTCCTTAAAACGTAGCTGTCGCAGTATAAGTTAAGTAGTTTTCGTAGTTACCAGCAGCCTGGGTGGCCGAGATAACACTCCTGTAGCAAACAAAAACGTTATCGTTATCTGCTACTGTGTCTCCTTCGGAGCCAAAGATTCTTACTACGCTTTGTGAGTCTCCTGCGTCGGCGAACTGGCGGAAGCAATTATTGCCCCCATCACAAGCGGTGCAAGTGCCACCGTCTGAAGTGTCGGTGCAGGTAGTATCGTTATTGTACTGGAAGGCTGGTTCTGCGTTTGTGCCATTTAAATCGTCCATAGAATAACCAAAGCCTTTAACAGAGGTACCACTCCACTCATTGCTTACAGTATGAGTCATGGTGCTTGAATCTCCTATAGAATCTGGAATACAGCCAGCTCCAGTGGCATCACCAGCACAAGCTGCTCCATTGAGACCTAGCTGATCGTTTTCTATGGCGGTTACGGTGTAGCCGTTGACGGCATTGGTAGAAACCGCTAGATTTTGAGCGGCATGAGTAAAACTAGAGATAGACAGCGATCCCAAAGGAACAGTAGCCGCAGTGGTCTCGACAGTAGGATCATTGCCACAAGGGTTTGTCTCTCCAACACCAACTCCAGCAATCTTAAAACTGATTTGAGGCTCTACAGTGGCAGTAACTTTAACAGCTTCGATCACTCCGATAGAGATGGAAGTGGTGTCGCTTACACTAAAGCTTGAATCCAAGTGCTGAATAATAACTTTGTATGAGTCGGCGGTGCCAACTATGTGACCAGATTTTGGCGCAGGGTTAATGAGGGGGTTGGTGGCTCCAATCCCAATATAATCATTGGTTGTGCCATCAAACGGAGAACCAATGGCTCCTGTGCCAGAATATGCACACTCGAACGAGTGATAGTCGTTCCCTGCAATAGTCACCGCCGAAGCAGTGGCAGTACCAGCCACAAAATCGTAGCCAGTAATATCGCTTGGGCAGACAACGCTAGGAGTTGAAGCAGAAAAATCAAAGTAACCAGCGTCTGGTAGGCCATCGCTAGCATTGTCATCATCTGCTAGGGCTGGGACTAGAACTCTAAACCTACCATCTGCAATGGCGTTGGCTGTTGTCATGCGGGCAGTCAAGCTTGCAGATTGAGAGGAGATAACGACATCTCCTTCTTCCGAATCACCACTAATTAAAACGGGAGTAATGTTTATTACTCCAGTGCTGACCACATCGGTCACAATATATGATGTGTTAATGTCACCAGTTCCTCCAATGCCCAAATAATCTCCTTGAACTAACTGCGCCGAGTCTGTAGAAGGAAAGGCTGCAACCGTAGTGTTAATAGTGATGTTGCTTGATCCCACTGTGTTGCCGGCAGCCAGCCTGCCATCAAAAGAAAGCCTGGAGTTTGAAAGGGTAACAGAAACACTAGTTAAACTAGCAGATTTAGTGCTATTTACCAAACTAATTACAATAAAACCACCTACTAATAACACCAAAGACAGTAAGCGACGCCAAACCTGCATATGCATTAAGCATACTATAGTCATGATACTGGAACAAGCATTAGATTTTATTAACTTAATCTAGATTTGTGGAATATGGATCTGCGTAAGATTTTGATAATCCAGGCGATGAAAATGAGTCCAGCTAGACCGAGTATGGGTTTGTAGGGCAGGGCAAAAAACAGCTTTGTTTGGCTTGAGTCTGTAATAAGTGAATCGTTAGAATCCAGATGAGTGGTGTTGACAGTTAAAGTAAAAGGTCCCCAAAGCTTGGTTTTAAGCTTAAATTTACCTGGTTTGGGTACATTACCAGGTAGTTGAATAATAGCCTGAGCATTTCTGGTACTACCACCCAGCACCACATCTGGAAAGATCTGCCATGTTGCTAGTTTTTTGCCCTGCCAGTTGCTAACACTGGCACTGCCAGATGCCACCGCAGCCGACACCAGTTGGTTTTCAAGGACTGGGGTAAACTCCATACTACCCAGAGTATCTACCAGCCAGGGAGAGTTAATTGATTTGACCTGGAGTTGGGGATCAAGATCTTGATCCGATACCAAAACGATCAGGTTACTGCCAATACTGCCAGAAACTTGAGTTTTAGCTTGAGAAGTATCCAGGTTTGATGAAGCGTTAGCTATGGGAGATTGTTGGTGAAACAAGATGGTGAGGGGATACTCTTGTTCTTTGGCTCCGGCTGGTGCTGTCATGCGCAGGGTGAGCTGGGCTGTTTGTTTGGCTTCAAGCTCCAGGGAACCAAAGCCAGTTTCTGGAATTTCTAAGTAGGGGAAAGATAAGCTTTGTTCAATGACAGGTACTCCAGTTTCTCCATTGGGTTTAAAATCAACGATTTCTGGAGAAATAGTCAAGTGATGTGTGCCTAGATTCTCTAAGGTGACTGTGTGAGTTGTGCTACTGCCAGGTTTTAGCTTGATATATGAGGTGGAGGGAGATACTTCCAGATCCATCAGTCTCATAGATTGAGCCCGAACCGGCCCAGTATATACATGACCAACTATTAACAAAAACGCAATAAATAGGCCTTTTTTAATCATATTAATATCCTGTTAGTATCCCGGCACTGCCACATAGACGACATGGGTTTGGTACTCTCCAGCTGCTTTGTTTCCAGCTACGCCAGCTTTATATGTGATGGTAGCTTGAGCAGTTCTAGCAATGTCACTAGCACTCATCACCGCCTGCATCTCTTCCCCAATTGAGTTATCTGAAAACTGCCTAAAGTGGTTGGTGGTGATGAAGTCGGCTGGTACATCATCACCACTGGCGTTATATCCGAAGCCATTGATACCCACGTTTGTCCAGATACCAGCTGCGGTTTGACTGCACGTTCCAGCATCACAGGTGGTGTCTGCAATAGTTGTCACACCGTCGTGGTGTTGAAGAGGATGACCTTCATAAGCGTAAACAGCATAGCCTCCAGCCCCTCTAGTAGTGATGTTTAGGGTGTGGGAGTCGGTATTGTTGGCAAATGTGGTGAGTGTGCCTAGCTCGATATCCAGCTTGGAGATGCTAAAGGCAAAGCGTTGTATCTGGTAGATGTACTGGAAACCGCCACCCAAGAAGTAGCTAGATACTCCGTAGGCACCGTATGGTCCAGCTCCGGTTTGACCGACAGTATCGGTTAAGACGTAGCTGTCACTGGATTTTTCTCCAGATGTGACATTGAAGTTACCAAAGGTTATCAGGTATGAGTCGGAAGACAGGTTCTCTGCCATGACTGGAGCTACAAACATGGCTCCTGTGATAGTTAGTCCCAACAGGATCACTAGGTAGTACTTGAGGGATTTAAGTCTCGTTTGGATCACGGCTTGGTTCTTTGTCACTTTTTACCCCAACTTGATCAAGGATTTCTTGGATTCTAGTGGCCAGCAACTTGAGTTGGGACTCCAGCACCAGTCTGGTCTCGGCGGTTTTGATCAACTCCAACATGTACTGCACTTTTGGTTGGAGAAATGACTCCAAGAAACTTTCCAGAGTTATCAATTCCTGACTATCGTGTTGCTTGTCCTGTTGCAGTTTGTTTAGGCTAGATTGAGTGTCCTGCACATATTTGGAGAGAAAATCTTTGGCTTTGCGCTCTCTTTCGCTGTGAGTTTTTTCGATGAGTAGCTCTTCATGCTGATGTTTGGCCAAGATAAATAGGATGAGCAGTAGAGGTAAAGTGGCTAGAGCTGCCAAGTGATGAGATGCATAGCTGGGATTGAGTACAAAATAGAGACAGATTAAACCCAGAGTAGTCATAACTGCAGTAAAGACTTGAGCACTCATGACCAAAAATAGCAGATAGAGGTAGGTCAGGGGGTAAAAAATCGATTGACTTAAACCGGTAGAGCCAATTATCAGTAGTAGAGCAAAAGTCATTAACGGCATCTCGAGTGAATCTGGAGTTGGAGCGATGTGGTGGAGCCTAGAGTTGCCCAGTTTTTTGATAATAAAATAAATGAAGATAGTGCCAGCAAACGCCTGGAGAGAGTAACTGGCTAGAAATGGAGTGGATAACCAGAGGTAGGCTGCGACCAAGGTAAGCAGGAGTGTGAGAGTGTGAATAATGGGTGACAGGCGAGGCATATATTTCTAGTATAACGCAGTCAAAGATGATTTGTGAAATTGACTTGTGGCAAATGACGCAAGAAGTCTAGTGGGAGTAGTGATAAAATAGCCCATATGTACGACCATACAAAAATAGAAGAGCGTTGGCAGAAATTTTGGGAAGAAAAACAGTTGTTTCAAGGTATGGCGGGTGAGGAAAATGACCCCAAACTTGAGAAGATGTTTCTTTTATTTGCCTTTGCTTATCCGTCTGGATCTGGTCTGCACGTGGGTCATGTGGAGAGTAAGACGGCTTTAGACATCATGGCTCGCTACTACCGGATGAACGGCCGGCAGGTGATGTTTCCGGTTGGCTGGGACGCTTTTGGTCTGCCGGCCGAGAACTACGCTATTAAAACAGGTATTCCGCCAGCCCAGACCACCAAGAGTGCCATAGATACATTTCGAACTCAAATTAAGCGACTGGCTATCTCATATGACTGGGCAGGGGAGATAGCCACCTCTCACCCTGGTTACTACAACTGGACTCAATGGCTGTTCTTGCAGTTATACAAAAAGGGGTTTGCATATCAAGATACTGGTTTAGTGAACTGGTGCCCTTCATGTCAGACAGTCCTGGCTAATGAACAAGTAGTTGAAGGTGTCTGTGAGCGTTGTGAGACAGAGGTAATCCAGAAAGAGATGAAGCAGTGGTACTTCAAGATCACCCAGTATCAAGATGAGCTCATATCTGGTCTAGATAAGCTAGATTGGCCCGGGCCTACTAAACAACAGCAACTCAACTGGATTGGTAAGAGTGAGGGTGTAACCTACACTCAAAAAGTTAAAGGAATGGACATTACTCTAGAGTCCTATGACTCAGTTCCTCAAACTTACATGGCACAGACGTTCTGTGTCATTGCTCCAGAGCACAAGGTGGTATCAGAGCTTGTGGCTGGCACAGATAGGGAAGAAGCTGTCACAAAATTTGTGGAAGAGTTCAAGAAGCGCAAGATGAAGAACCGCTTTAAAGTAGATAAGGAAGTTGAGGGCATCTTTACTGGCCAATATATAGAGAATCCTTTTGGAACTGGAGATCTACCTATCTGGATTGCCACCTTTGTCATCAAGGATTATGGGACAGGGTTTGTTAATTCAAGTGCTCATGATGAGAGAGACTTTGAGTTTGCCAAGAAGTACGATATTCCTTTAAGACCAGTTATGTTTCCAGAAGATAAAGCAGAGGAAGAGAAGGTTAAAAACCTAGAGTACTGTTACCACCATGTAGAGGATGGAGTGTTAGCAGCTCCAGAGCAGTTTAAGGGTAGGCGTTGGGGTGAAGTTAGAGAAGACATCATTGAGTACATAAATACAAAGGGTATTGGAAAAGCAACCACTCAGTACAAGTTGCGCGACTGGCTCATTTCTCGCCAGAGATATTGGGGCGTACCTATTCCAATTGTCTACGATCCAGACGGCAAGCCTCATCCAGTTAAAGAAGAGCACTTGCCTTGGAAGTTGCCAGAAGATGTGGATTTCAACCCCACTGGCGAATCTCCTCTCAAGTCCAGTAAAGAGTTTTTTGCCAGAACAGAGAAGCTGTATGGCAAGGGCTGGACTCCAGAGGTGGACACCATGGATACTTTTGTAGATTCCAGCTGGTACTACTTGCGTTACTGTGATCCTAGGAACGAGCAGGAGTTTGCTAGCAAGGACAAGCTTAAACAGTGGTCCCCGGTAGATTTTTACATGATTGGTCCAGAGCACATTGTGTTGCACCTACTTTACTCGAGATTCTTTACCAAGTTTTTGCGAGATGAGGGGTATCTAGATTTTGATGAACCGTTCCTCAAGATGCGACATCAAGGTATGATCTTGGGTCCAGACGGCAAGAAGATGAGCAAGAGCAAGGGTAATGTCATCTCTCCAGACGATGTGATCGAGAAGTTTGGGGCCGATACTTTGCGTATCTACGAGATGTTCATGGGTCCCATCGATGCAGATAAACCTTGGGATGCTAGAGCAGTCATAGGTATCTATAAGTTCTTGAGAAGAATTTATGATTTGGCAGAGCAAAGTATTGCTGATGGCAGTCAATCTTCAAGCTCAAGCTTAACTAAAAAACTTCATCAGACTATTCAAAAAGTAACCAGCGATGTTCCTAAGTTAAAGTTTAATACGGCTATTGCTTCACTGATGGAGCTGGTTAACCTCTGGGAGAAAGACAAGCAGATAGCGGTGAGTGATCTGGAGAAGTTGGTCTTGATCCTAGCCCCATTTGCTCCATTTATGACCGAAGATATCTACTGGCAGATTCAAGGAAACGAAGATGAGTCCATCCATAAGTCCTCTTGGCCTCAAGCAGACCCAGAGTTGGCCAAGGAAGAAAGCGTTAACTTACCCGTTCAAGTTAATGGTAAAGTTAGGGCTCAATTCGAGTGGCCAAGTGATGATCTGGAAAACAAGGAAAAAATCCTCCAAACAGCTAAAAAACTCCCCCAACTTGAGAAATGGTTAGAGAACAAACAGATTGTCAAAGAAATCTACGTACCAGGCAAGATTGTCAGTTTGAGTTTTTAGTTTTTAATGCCAGCTAAGCCTGGATTGAAAAAACTTGGAAATACAATTTGAGGAGCGTACGAAGTTAAACACCAACAACTTAGTAAAGCTATATGTTCTGGAGTTTAATTCGTCCGAGTGAGCTCTCTAGCTCAAAATACTTTTTGCCTGGAGCGAACGCATCCGATGATTGTTGTTTCCAAGTTTTTTTACTGCATGTCCAATAGCTAACCGTCACACTTCTTGTAAGAATTGTTGTTTAAGATGCGTCCCATATGTGGGCAAGTTCTGGCGTTCCTTCATCTGGCAAGCCGATATCCATTAGGGTAAAGGGATTGATAGTGCTAGGTGTTTTTTGCCAGTTGTTGGGGGCTATATTGCTTTGGAATAAACCCAATTTGGTTAGGTCTTGGGGAAGTTCCAACCCAGATGGCTTAGAGCTAATGTCTACGGCCCAGGATGAGTCAATCTGGGTAGATGTGGCTGGAGCGGTGGAAACACCAGGCGTATATCGGTTGAGTGAGGGCAGTTTGGTAGCAGATGCTTTGGAACTGGCCGGAGGATTATCAAGTACTGCAGACAGTGGTTACGTTAGACAGGATATGAACTTAGCCCAGGAGCTTAAAAACGGTTACAAACTATATATCCCTAGTGTAGAAGAGAAAAAGTATAGGGGTGATCTGGAAAGTTGGTGTCAAAGCCAGTTAAAAAGAGGGGGAGATGTTCATCTGGACGGTGAGTTGGGTGGTTTGGTGTCTATTAACAGCGCATCTCAAACAGAGCTCATGTCATTGTCTGGAATTGGAGAGGTGCGCGCTACAGATATTATTCAAAATCGACCATATGCCAGCTTGGATGAGTTGGAAGCAAAGGGGGTGTTGGGCAGTGGTTTGTTGGAAGATTTGAGACAGCAACTGGGCTTGTAAGTAGGAGGTGGTGGTTAAGTTCGGTTAATATATGGCTTTTTTGCTTGAGATGTCTTGATTTGAAGTAAAGTGGTTATTAACCAATGTTGTTCGTATCAGGAATTATTTAGACTTATATTTACTGCATGAAGATACAGATTTACATATTGATATTATTTTGCATAGTAATATTCTTGCGTTCTAGTCATAGTTTAGAAATATACCGAAACAATCTCCAAAAAGATCAAGTTGAAATACAGATGTTGTGGAAAGAGGACTCTGCATCTTGTTGGCAGAGTCAAAACGGTATTTTGATCTATATACCAAGCTGTGAGCAGTACAAACCCGGCTCTTACTTGAGGGTAATTGGCAGTCTAAGTGATAGGAGTGATAGCAATAAAAACCAACAAAAAACCATGGTGGCAAGGCAAATATCTCAAATATATATGCCCAGGACTTCGCCTAAGTATTGGTTTTTGCTTTGGTGGGGTAGTATGGCGAACTTGAGGCGAAACTTGCTGGAACTGGTAAGGCAAGTCTTGGGTTACTCTGGTGGTAGCTTGCTGTTTAGCCTGGTGTTGGGTGGGAGCAAGCACCTGCCAGAGGAAGTCCAGGCAGGAGTTGATAACCTAGGTTTAATCTATATTTTCTCTGCTTCTGGCATGCATGTAGGTATATTACTCGAGATGATTGATAGTAGGATCAAGCTATTCCAGGCTAAACACCGCCTGTGGTTGCAAGTTCTAGCATTATTCATTTATGGCAGTATTTCCCTCTGGAGACCAGCTATTGTGAGGTCAATTATCATGGCACTGTATCGATTATTTGCCAGACTAATCTGGCACAAATCAAGTTCTCCCTTGATGGGACTTGTTTGGGCTATATTATTTATGTTGCTGATTAATCCTCTCTGGATACTAGAGGTAGGCTTTTTAATGTCTGTTGTAGCTACGTTAGCCATTCTGGTTGTAAGTAAGATGTCCAGAGGACAGAATAAATATCTCCTCTGGGAAATGGGAGAAACTAGTCATGGAGATTCTAGTAAAATATTATCTCTTGGCTACACTTGGCAACAGAAATTGTGGCAAAAAATCAAGACCTATACTCGAGAGACAGCTGTCTTTAGCTTGACTGCTCAATTGGCATTATTACCTCTAGTAATTAGAACATTTGGTAGTTGGAGTTATCTGGGAATTATCTCTAGTTGCTTAAGCCTCTGGGCCTTGCCATACGTTTTTCGCCTGGGGATAAGAATATTTATCCTACTATTTTTCTTGTCTTTGACAGAAATTGTCATGCCCAACTTTAAGCAGTGGCTTGAGGTGTGGCTTCATTTATTGCAGTTATTAACCCTACCAGCAAGAGGCTGGTTGCATGGATTATCTCAAGTATTGTCCGCTACATCAAAACTTACTTGGACTAAGATCGCAATATCGTTAAGTTCTATTACTCATATTTGGATGTGGTATATAGGCTGGTGTACAGCCATATATACCTGGTATCAAGCTCGCAAATATTACAGTTATCAGCCTAAAAAGGAGATATAGGATGCGACGAGTATCAGTAGTCGTAATTATTTTGTTAGGGGTGATTCTAGGGCTGTGTCGCTTTCTACCAGACGAAAACATGCATCTAGTATTTTGTGATGTAGGCCAGGGAGATGCTATTTTAGCCTGGGAGAACAGCACTCAACTCCTGATAGATGCTGGGCCTGATGAAAAAGTCCTCGAGTGTTTAGAAAAATATGTGCCTTGGTGGGATAGAAGGCTTGAATTTGTACTGGCCACTCATCCAGATGTAGATCATATCGGCGGACTAGAGCCAGTATTTCGCCAATACAATGTGGGAGATCTCATAACTAATGGTGATACTAGAAAAACGTCCGTTTTTAGGCGATTTCAAACACTTGTCCAGACTAACAAACATCGCCCAGATAGCTTAATAATAGGTAAAACTGGGGATAAAATGAGCATCTCTCCAAACCTATCAATAAAAATACTATCACCTCTGGTAGGTTCAGACTCCGGTATGCCCCCAAATGAGCATAATACCGAAACAGGACTATTGGATTTGAGGACAAATATTGAACAAAAAGATGAACAGTATAATCACCGATCTATCGCATTATTATTAACACTTGCATCGACTAAAACACTCATGATGGGTGATCTTGATGAACTAGGAGAGCTGGCACTAATGCAAGAGGGACTGATAGAAAACGTAAACATACTAAAAGTAGCCCATCACGGGTCTAAATCATCTACTCAACCCCAATTTCTATCATATTCAAAACCCGAAATCTCTGTCTTGAGCCTCGAGGAAAATAATCCTTATGGGCACCCCTCAGATCGAGTATTGAGCGATTTGGGGGTCTTTGGCTCTAAAATATTTCGAACCGACCAGTTAGGCAACATTCATTTTGTGATTAGTGATGACAAAATATGGTTGGCTAGTGACTAAATTGTTAAAGAACGCTTACAATTTATTGTGTTGACTATATCAATATATAGCACCCCTGTTTTTCTTCTCTGGTAAGTTTGTATTCTATAGAGGTTGGGTTGGTTTTTCTGTAAGATATCTCACAAAGATCATTCAAAAAATTACAAAATATCAAAAACTTGAAAAGTTAAGCTGGTGTTTGATAATATAAAATGAGCAACTATTTAACAAACCCTTGTCCAAATTCGCGAAAATATCATAGAAAAACTGCAATACCTCAAGTAAAAAGTACTCAATAATGAAAAATGGAGGATAGGTAGACTAATAATTTGAATTAGTAACAAATGCTTAGAAAATCAAGGCTAATCGACCAGATATAGAAAGAACATAAAAGAGTTGTAAACATATAAAAACAATCAGAAAGCATGAATAAGACATATACAACTGACAGCTCCTTGTTTGACTGTTGGTAGGTGAGTAGTTGGTATGTGAAGTATGGAGTTAAATATTTGATAATTGAATGATGGATAATAAATGCCCCAAAATGGATTGGCGGGTACATGTGTGGTATGCAGTAGAAAAAATTGAATACGTAGTAATTTTGTTGAAACCTATTGCTAATTGAGCTGGAAAATTGGCATGATTACGCAAAAAAAATAACTAAAAATAGCTTAGATAAAATGGACAAAAACATAAAGAAAAGCACCAGAAATGTCTAAAAAATTACCCATTACAGTTTGAAATATCGTGGATTAATACTGGCAACAAAGTGTGTGGTGTTTAGCTAAAATATTTATCACCTACATCGCTGATATGGATAAATAATACAGTAAATAGTCACAAAACTGCCATAAATGTCTAAAAAATAGCAACCGAACAATAACCAAACATAGTGTTGGACAAATGTATAAATTGAGTATAAAAAAATAGTCTGGAAATGCGGAAAATTGCTTACATCATTCAAAACACGATGAGTACAAAATGTCAACATAAAATTGAAGTTACTGCATAGTTTTTCTGGTTTTGATTGATGTATAATCTTTACCATGGATAAAATTATCAAAGAATTGATTACTACTGCATTAAAAAAGGTTCTAGATTCAAAAATAGAGCTGGATGAGAGTGCTTGGATTGTAGAGAGACCAACAGATTTATCTCACGGTGACTGGACAAGCAACGTGGCCATGAAGTTGTTTGGTCAATTGAAAGCCAACGCAAAAGAAGGCGATGATTTTAAGTTTGGATCTGCTCGCGAGTTGGCGATGGCTATTGCGGAAGATATTGAAAACCAAAAGAGTAATTTGAAAGACGGGAACATAGAAAAAATTGAAGTAGCTGGTCCAGGGTTCATAAACTTCTCGGTCTCGGACAAGTTCTATACCGCCAAAATGACGGATATGTTGGGCAAAGGGGCTACGATGATCCCCCAAACCAAAAAAGGGCAAAAAATCATCGTAGAGTTTACAGACCCCAATCCTTTCAAAGAGTTCCACATAGGTCACGTTTACAGCAACTGTGTAGGCGAGGCCATTAGTAGGTTGTACGAGGCTGTGGGGGCCACAGTTCAGAGAGCTTGTTATCAGGGCGATGTAGGCATGCATGTAGCCAAGAGTATCTGGGGAGTCTTGAGTAAGTTAAGTACAGATTTTCCCGAAGCAAAAGATTGGAAGCAAGCATTAGATGAGTTAGGCCATCAGCCATTGTCCAAAAGAATCCAGTTTCTAGGTCAAGCCTATGCTTTGGGTGCCACTGCCTACAAAGACGATGAGCAAGCGAAAAAAGACATAGCCACTATTAATTACTACACCTACCTGGCAGGTCAGGATCAGTTAGTAGAAGCTGAAAATTGGCAGCCTCAAGTAGATTACAAACAGTTAATTCAAGACACAGCACTAGATTATGAGCAGATCAAGACTCTTTACCAGACGGGTAGAGCTTGGAGCTTGGATTACTTCGAGAGTATTTACCAACGCTTGGGTACCAAGTTTGATGAGTATTATTTTGAGAGCTTGATGGGCGAGTATGGTCTTAAATTAGTCAAAGAATATCTGGGCAAGGGAGTATTTGAAGAAAGTCAGGGAGCTGTCATCTTTCCAGGTAAAAAGCATGGACTGCATGACAGAGTGTTTATTAACTCTGTAGGATTGCCCACTTATGAAGCTAAAGAACTGGGTTTGGCTCCAGAGAAATACAAAAGATTTCCCTATGACAAATCTCTAGTGATTACAGGCAATGAGATCGATGAGTACTTTAAAGTCTTGCTCAAGGCATTAAGCATCATTCAACCAGAGTTAGCCAGCAAAACAGTTCATCTATCTCACGCTATGGTCAGATTGCCAGAAGGCAAGATGTCCAGCAGAACCGGCAAAATTATCACGGGAGAGTGGTTGCTAAACGAGGCCAAAGCACGAAGCTTGGCTAAGATAAAAGAGATCAAGACAGATAAGTCTGGAAAAGCTACGCCAGAAATTATAGATGCCAAATCGATGGATAATATTTCGGAAGTAGTGGGTTTGGCAGCGGTTAAGTATTCGCTGCTTAAGTCATCTATTGGGCAAGACATTGCCTTTAGCTTTGACGAGTCTTTAAGTTTTCAAGGGAATAGCGGACCGTATCTACTTTACAGTTATGTGAGGACTCAAAGCATTTGGTCAAAACTAGCTGGCTCAGTGGATCTGGAAGAATATATAACGAAATCTATTGATACATTACTTAACAATAAAGCATATTTAAAACATAAACTTGAAATAGATGAGAAATTAACCTTGCGATACATTGCTGTATATATTGATGCTGTAAATGAGGCAGTCCGTACTCACTCCCCCCATGTGTTGGCTGGAGCCGTATTTAATCTTGCTACTGCTTTCAATACTTTTTATGCTCACCACCAAGTGGTAAGCGGTGAGTTGAAAGACTTGTCTCAAATTGACCCAGCAACGGCTTGGAGATTGTTGTTAACCAGAGCTGTGGGATTAACCATAAAGCATGGATTAAACGTCTTGGGTATTCCAGTGGTTGACAAAATGTAGCCAAGTTGGTCTGATAAGGTCTCTAAAACATATGTTGAAGTTTAAAAAAACAACTCTAGAATCTGGACTGACAGTTTTGCAGATCCCCATGCCTTCTGTGGCTTCGGTGACGGCTTTAGTGTTAGGCAACACTGGCTCAAGATATGAAAACAAGAAACAACAAGGTATTGCTCACTTTTTTGAACACATGGTTTTTAAGGGTACAGAAAACTACCCCACAGCCCAAAAACTAGCCGCCGCTGTAGATGTGATGGGAGCAGAGTTTAATGCTTTCACTGGCAGAGAATACACTGGCTACTACGTCAAGTCCGCTAGTAGACATCTGGAGAAGGCTCTTGACGTGCTATCAGATATGATGCTAAACCCAAAATTGCGTCAAGAAGACATCGATCGGGAAAAAAGCGTAGTTATCGAAGAAATGAGCATGTATCACGATACCCCCATGCAGTATGTGGACACTTTGTTTAACAAACTGATGTATAAAGACGGAGGTTTGGGCCATGATATTTTGGGTACAAAAGAAACTGTAACGTCTTTCTCTAGAGGAGACTTTGAGCAGTTTCTAAATGAGTGGTATGGGTTGAATAACTTGATGCTAGTCATAGCTGGTCATGCCAAAGTTGTGAGTGATCCAGCCACTTTAAAGCTGATTGAAAAGGAATTTTCAAAGAAAACTGCTGGTAGATCTACAAAAATTATCGATTCACAAAACTGGATCAAGCAAAATACTTCCCAGCCTGTGTTGAGCGGAGACCGATTGTTAGTGGAAAATCGTCAAATAGAGCAGGTACATTTAAGCTTGGCCTGGCCGGGTCTTAAGATGAGTGACAATCGTCGCTATATTATGTCTGTTTTGGCGGTAATCATGGGTGGCAACATGAGCTCTCGATTGTTTAGTGAAGTGCGGGAGAAACGAGGTCTTTGTTACTATGTCAGGTCCGAATCAGACTTTCATCATGACGTAGGAGTGTTTGGAGCTTCTGCAGGAGTAGATCCAAAGCGAGTGCACGAGGCTTTGGAGGTGATAATTGGTTTGTTCAAAGACTTGGCTACTGGAAAACAGAAAGTAACTCCAGCCGAGCTTGCTTTGGCCAAAGAGTACAGCATTGGATCTCTTATATTGTCTCTGGAGGATAGTAGGGGAGTGGGGCAGTTCTTTGGTATTAAACAACTTTTGTTACATAATATTAAGAGTCCAGAAGAAGTTATGAAGATGATTAGGTCAGTGAGTATTGACCAAATTCAGGAGTTGGCGAAAGAGTTAATTAAGGATGAGGAGCTGCGACTGGCCATGATTGGACCTTTGAAACAGACCGATTTTGAGAAATATGTTAGGATAAATAAGTCAAGTAAGTTAGATAAGTAGTAAGTTGGGGGAGAAAAAATGAAAACATCAAAAACTGCAGTCTTAGTTAAGCCAGATGGACTACAAAGAGGTTTAATCGGTGAGATTATCGGCAGGTTTGAACGCAAGGGCTTGAAGCTAATTGGGATCAAGATGGTGAGTATGACCGACGCTCAACTGTCCGAGTGGTATCAAGAACACAGAGATAAGAGCTTCTTTGGAGATCTAAAAAGTTTTATGGGTAGTTTGCCGGTAATTGCCATGGTTTGGGAGGGCATTGACGCTGTACCAGTGGTGAGAAAACTAGTGGGAACAACTCTGGGCAGGGAAGCCGAAGCCGGCTCTATAAGGGGCGATTTTAGCATGTCACAGCAGTTTAATTTAATTCATGCCTCCGCCAATGGAGAGGATGCAGAGCGTGAGATCGAAATTCTGTTTAACATAGACGAAATGTTTGGCTACTCCAGTGCTTTAGAGACTGTGGTGTATGCCAAGGAAGAGTTAGAAAAATTAGGGTAGTAATAGACTTATTGCGAAATAACAAAACAACTACTTATGGCGTCTTTTATGCATTTTTGATGCTCCTTCTTCCTCAAGTACCCCTGGTTACTATTGTCATCAGAAACATTTGAAAATTCTATTAAATCTATCCATAATTAACTCATTTCTTATTATGCAATAAGTCTAGTAGTTTGAGCTTGACATATTGAGTATTGTATATTACTATCATATACAACAATGTCTGATCAAAAACATCAGGGAGTATTAGATGATCTAGATGGGTTTGATTGGGATGATGGTAATGTCAAGAAAAATGTTGCCAAACATCAAGTCACTCCTCAAGAGAGTGAAGAGGTGTTTTACAACGAGCCCTTGTTAATAAGTTTTGATTATGGGCACTCGGCAAAAGAAGAAAGATATCGAGTATTAGGTCAAACCAACGAGCACAAACAGCTGTTTATTGTGTTTGCCATTAGAAATAGAAAGATACGCATAATTTCTTCAAGAAGACAGAGTAAAAAAGAAAGGGGGCAGTATGAAAAACTTAAAAAACGTACCTAACTTTAGCAATGAAGCGGAGGAAAAGGAGTTTTGGTTAACCCATGACTCTACCGATTATGTTGATTGGTCTAAGGCCGTGGTAAACCCTAAATTTCCCAACTTAAAATTGTCGACCAAAGCTATCTCGGTGAGATTGCCGGAGTCTATCATCAACTCAATTAAAGTCTTGGCTAACAAAAAAGACGTGCCTTATCAGTCTTTAATGAAGGTCTTTTTATCTGACAGAATTAAGCAAGAGTTTAGTTATTCATAAATTTGACTTGGTGATAAAAAAGTGTGCTCTCACCAGGAATCGAACCTGGAACTAGCGCTTAGGAGGCGCTCGTTATATCCGTTTAACTATGAGAGCGATAGGTAAGATTATATCTCATCCTGTTTAGGCAAGTGTAGCTTAAGATATAATCAAGTGAAATGTTGGAGAAGTAAATATGCCAAAAAATAATCCTTTTGCTAGTTTAAAGCTAGATAAAGAAGAACAGTTAATAGATCAAGCCATCGAGACTGGCAAGGTTAGTGTGGTTGATGATCAAAAGAGCGAGAAATCTAGGCTAAAATTGGTAGCCAAGCATACCATAGGCAAGACAAAGCAGATTAATATTAGATTAAGTCTACGCGATCTACAGAAATTAAAGGCTAAAGCCATGGAAAATGGTCTACCATATCAAACTTTAATTAGCACTGTGCTACGTCAATTCACTATAGGAAAAGTTCAGGTAAGTTTATAGTTTAGGTTTAATTTATTTCTTCCTTGTAGCATTGAAGAAGGGGTAGAGGTTGCAAGCAAAGCAGAAGTTAAAGACGGCAAACAGGGTGAGGGCGATAACTAGAGCGCCTAGGGCAATCTTTACTCCAAAATATAACCCAAAATAATTCAAGACTAGAACTAGTAACATCAAAAACAAAGCGATTTGAGTGGCAAACTTTTTTGGGGCGACTGCTACTGGTTTGGGCTTGATATTAACAAGGTTAAGCAGACAAGAGTTGAAGTAGTTGGTAGGACTGAATCGAGGTCCTAGCAGTCGCACTAGTAGATCTAGAGTGAGCAGAATCCAGTAAACGGGATGATACATGCCGGCCAAAGCTAGGATAATGGAGATGAGGGCAGTTAGGCGAGCTACGTGTTCGTCTACTTTTTTTTGGGGAGTGGGCCGATGGGCCAGTGATTTTTTCATATATCACTAGCTTATCACAATTGACTTGACTTCGTCTAAAAAACACCTCACGGTGTCTTCTTAAACTTATGTCGGGGAGACAGGACTTGAACCTGCGACCTCGCACTTCCGAAGCGCGCACTCTAGCCATCTGAGCTACTCCCCGTATTTATTAATCTTCAAGTCATTTTACTCTTTTCGGGCAATCGATCTTCTCGCTAGAGCGGGGCACTCTAGCCCCGCCTCCGCTAAAGCTACGGCGGGCAAGCATTGAGCTACTCCCCGTTATTTATAGTATGAATTATACATATGTATCTAGTTTTTAATGTTTGTCTTGGGAGATGAGGATGTGATAGATTGATCTATGAGTACTTTTTCAACCAAGAATTAATATGTCTTTACAAGAAGAGCCAGGCAATACTCAAGTTCGCGGTTCTGAAACACAACCTGATGAGCCTAAAACAAATCTTCTTGAACGTTTACGAGATGCAATAAGATCTAAACCTAAAGGTGAGCAGGAAAAACACAAACCCCTCATGTCTAGGAGAGGTTTTTTAAATAAAATTATTAGAGCAACACTTGTTGCTACTGCTGCGGCTACTGCTACACCCAAACCTGCTTCTGCCAATCGCATATCTATTCCCTTATCTCTTAAAGATGCAAATATTCCAGAGAATCCAGACGTAGTGCGCGAGAGAAAATACAAAGAACTCCTAGAAAGACTACTTGAGCATAAAGCAAAAGAGATTTTTAACCCTCCTCTGTATGAGGGTGCTGATCTTAAAGAAGTAGCTCTAGATATTGATCACAAACGTATTCAGACTCAAGATAGAGTACTGAGCCACATAATTCTTTTGTTGCGTTCTTTTCCAGAAGGCACTGAGTATTCAGATATGAACTTGCAGTTTTTAGAATGGTTGGGCGAATTAATTCAACTATATAAAACAATTTCTTTATCTGAATCAACTTGGGATGCAGATCATGGCTATGGCAGACATCGCTTATCTGAACACTTAGGTTGGGTCACTTCCAACTTAGTGCACAATGATGAACCACCTCCATGGGAAAATCATCAACTATTCAATCATTTTGAGGGTGGCATGATGACCTCAGTCAAGATAATGAGGGAGGTTTACGAAACTAAAGAAGATGATAGTCGCGTACTCCATAAAGCTAACCTGAGAAAGTTGCTGACACTATTTCAAGAAAAATCTGGGGCTGATACGGTCGGAGCTTTTCTTATAGACACGCAACATCAAACAAATACTATAGGGCGAATGGCCTGGAATAAGTTGGTTGAGCTTGTTTTGGATGGCTATAAGAATCAAGACATATCTGTTTCGGCCGCTAGGATACTGAACGATGGTAACTTTCGTGATGAGCAGCATTTTCTTTTTGGTCTCATTGCAGATAATGCTGATGCTTCCAAGTGTCAAGTTGATTGGAGTGGTTATACAGAAGACGATGATGCAAAAAAATATGCCAAGCCAGCAATGGAAAGTTTATTCAGAAGACACTTTGCTTGGCAGGAGCAAATGCATTATGAGCCTCAGGAGAAGTTAGAGCCAGACAGTAACATAGACGGAGTGCCAGTTTATGGTAGTACAACACCACTAAATACTCCCGAGCTTAGACAGTTGTATCTAGATTCTTGTGGTGAATTTGGTAAGGCAGGTGAGTTGAGCAGTAGTAGTGAGATTGCTAATAAAAAAGAACAGTTGCTAAAACCAGAAGTTAGATATATTGAGTACCTTGTCTACAAGGATAACTACGATGAGTTTAATGCAGATCTAGAGAAATTTGGCGTGAGTCTTGAAAAGTGGCTGGCAATCCATGTAGAGCAGCTTAATCGCATGGCAGAGCGATCTGATCCACCACTAGGCATTGAGTTTAAACTAAGAAGAATAATTATAGTAGACGAATCTGCAGTAAGACCTAGAAAAAGTTATCCTGATGGCGTCCCATTTGGGACAGACAAGGATGATGATTTCTTTATCAACTTTGGATTTCCAGCAGTTAGCAACGTCTCTCCATGGTCACTGGATGTTAATGCTCGGTGGGTGATCTCGTACAACTTACGTACATTTATTCCCACAGAGGACAGCAAGCTCTTCAGATTATCTAATGGGGAGTTGATGTGGATAGATGGAGCTATGCTGCATGAGCAAGTACATCAGCTTATCTTCATGCCAGATGACTATCAGTCGAACTCGAATGATAAACCAGATAATTGGGGCCCTGATATAAATATTCCAGACAAATTCTACAAACACTACTTGGCAAGCCTACCAGATAAAGAACACATTACGACATGCTCTCCCATAGATCCGACCTATCCTTGGTCTGAGACGATATTTCTGCATTGGTTGATAAAAAATAACCCCAAAGCTCTCGCTTCAAATTGGGAAGGTTTAATCCAAAGGGAGAGAATGAGGATGGAGTGGGATGCTTGGCAGAACAAAAGCTTGAACATTCGCCTTAATTCTAGCCAGGGTTATGATCCTACAGAAGTATCCATAATGCCGATGAGCAAAAAAATAGGGTCTAGAGTTAGCTGTGATGTTAGCTCGGGAGTGGCTTATGCTGATGGGCCGGATGTTTCAAGAAAATTATTTGGTCCTGAAACTAGCGCAAACAACATGATGCTTTCGATAAAAAACGAAGATGGTAGCTATTGGTACTTGCCACTTCCTAAGTTCATTATCTCAGCTGGTTACTATGCGGCAGATATGGCTTCAAGTTCTGATGTAGAGTTTGATCTTAACTTGTTTCAAGAACCATATACTGGTGGTAACTACCAAGACATGGAGCACTACGATGCATACAGGGTGTCTGAATCAGAGTATGCAGAGCTAAAAGAAGCTAAAGTTGATTCGATTGTGGCGGATATCTCAATGACTTATCAGGGTAAAAAATACTTCTTTGTTTGGTGTAAGGTGGGAGGAGAGGCAACGGCTACTGGAGAAAGCACAAGAAAGACTGGTCCAGATAAGAGACCGTATTATCAAAGAGGAACTAAAGATAATCAGGGAGGGACTCAAGAAGCTGATAATTCTAGTGAAAGATATCGCCCTTGAAGGGATTACTCTAACTCCACAGCATAGAGGTTGAGAGCTGTTCGAGGAGTGAAGCTAGTGGTAATGAGTAGGCGACTACCATCTGGCCAGGGGTAGATAAACTGGTTTGTAAACGGACCTGAGTAAAGAGTTCTTAAGTTAGTTGAGTCATACTCCATGATCTTAATTTCGTTGTCACTGGAGTAGAAAAGATGATTTGAATCTGGATACCACTGGAGAGTATCTGCAAAAAGAGAGCTGTGGTAGGTGTTAAACTTAACTGCCACTTCTTGGGGAGTGAGCGGTTCTTCTGGTGATAAAGGATTGGTTTGAAGCGATCTATGATCAATGACAACTTCGGGATTGGTTGGAGATACCGACAGATCACTATCTAGAGTGGGAGTGGAGCTATTTTGGGTCAAGATAGTGAGGAGTTGTTTGGTGGGATGAGTATTTTCTTCTGGAGCAGTACCAACTTGGAAGTTGCGATCTTCTTCTCTGTCATAGATATAGATGCCGCCTGCCACTAAATTTCTAGCTTGAACTTGAGTATTTGCTGCGGGTAGTGGAGGCACAAGTTCCTCTGGTAAAGTGAGCTCTGCGGTGGCAGTGTAGAGTAAGCGTTTTTTGTCTGGAGAAAAGTAAACATTGACTGCACTTTGAGTGGCCATGCTGACTATTTCTTCTGGAAACTTGACTAAAAACTGCTTTTCTCTCAAGTACATTTCTTCTTCCCAGTCACTCAAGATCTGCTTTCGTCCGAAGCTGATATCTGGCAGGTTATCTAGGTCGTTAGTCTTTGAAGTATCTATTAATATTTGACGATTGGGAGAGATAATCATCAGTTGATTACTGTCTGGTGACCAGATGAAGTTAGCTGTGGCTAAGTCAATCCTACTGGAGTCTTGGGAAATTTGCCTAGCTCCTCGTTGAAATGACAGAGGATTATCTGCAAGTTCAAGTAAGTAGAGACCATTTTTTTTGGCCGATGACTTTGACGCAGTGTAAAACACAATCTTTTGACCATCTGGTGAGGGCAGAATATTTTCTGCTCCAGTGAAGGTGAGGGGGGTAATGCTAGGAGCGCTGGGAAAAAGTTTGGCGTTGGTTTGAGTAACCAGTTCTTTTTCTAAAGTCAGAGTTTTTTGCCAGGAGCTGTAACCATCGCGACCAATCCGAACTTGATACTCTCCTGGATCTAGATAGAGGGTATCGTCTGTGGCTGTGACTAGTTTGTCGTTAATATAGACTTCTGCACCAGAGGGAAAAGAGTTGGCTGCTAGCAATCCAGTTTCGGGACGCAGACCTTTTTCCGTAATGCGATAACCACCTTTGGCGTAGTTGATAGCCAAGAATGTTAAAGCTAGGATAACGAGTCCAGAAAAAAGAGTGTAGAAAAGACCTTTGCTGGCGGGGATTCTCATAAGTTGTAATTATACAGTAGGCTAGCTGGGTTATACTAGGTGTGTGAAGCAATTAAAACAATCCGCTACTTATAAACAAAGATGGCAGTTATTGCTAGATAATTGGTGGAACTATCGACCTATCAAGCACTTAAATCGCAAAATTGGTATCGATCTGGGTAGTAACAGCGTTAGGTTGTGGGATAGTTTGGATGACAAGTTTATAACTCAACCTGCCTGTGTAGCTATCGATACCAGATCTGGTGAAGTTCTGGCAGTGGGAGTGGATGCTCAGAAAATGCTGGGTCGAACTGCGGCCAATGTTCAAGTTACTTGGCCAATCAAAAAAGGAGTGGTTCAAGATTTAGATGTAGCCAGAGTGTTATTTAGGTGGTTATTGGGGCAACTCACAAAAGGCGTCATGTTGTTTAGACCTCAAGTGTTAGTGTCTTTGCCAGTCACAACTGGTGTGTCGGATCGTCAGGTGGTACTGGAGTTGATGCGTAGCCTGGGAGCTAAAGAAGTAAATACCATAGATCAACCCTTGGCAGCTAGTTTTGGAGCTCAAGTACCTATTACCGATGCTTCTGGATGCCTATTACTACATCTGGAAAGTCAAACAATGGAGGCAGTGGCTATTTCTATGGGGAAGATAGTAGCTAGCGAAAGTTGCCGGCAAGGGGGAGAACAACTTGGAGAGAGAATAAAAGCTCAAGTTAAACAGCAGTTTCAACTGGAGCTAGGTTCGGTTCAACTTGACAAGGTGATGAAAAACGTAGTTTCACTAGATGCTATTTCAAAGAAGGAGCTTGATGTACTGGGCAAAGATTTAAGCAACCCGGGTCAAGTAAAACAAGTTAAGCTTAACTCGAGTCATATGCGTCCTTTAGTAGAGGCAACTATGGATAAAGCCACAGATGCTTTAAGACAAGTATTGGCTAGAGTATCAGCCGAGATGAGTAGTGATGCAGTAGATAAAGGCATTTTGGTGACTGGAAGCCTGGCCTATATGGATGGTATTGAGAGATATATGACCGATAAACTGCGCCTGTCAGTGATGGTGCTGGATGAGCCAGACAAACAGGTGATCTGGGGGACAAAACACATCCTCACTCACTGGGTAGATTTTAGAGATTTATATTCCACTTGACTAAATGTATGAATATTGTATGATTGTTGTATGAATACAATCAACATTTCTCTACCCATACAGTTAAAAACTCAAGCTGATACTCTGGTTGCCGAAGGATTCTTTGCTTCTTTTAGTGATTTAGTGAGACATTCATTGAGGCAAGTTATGGCCGAACAGCGATATGATAAATGGGCACGTGAGGCTAAGCGGGATGAAAAAGCAGGTAAGGCTCATGTAATAAACACGGTAGATAATGTGGATGATTTCATGTCTGAAATCGCTAAATGAACTATTTGCCAAATCTTCGCTGTCTGTTTTCAAACTCTTCTATAGCTAGTTCTAGTTGTTCTTCGTTAAACTCTGGAAAATGAACTTGAGGGAAGTACAGCTCGCTATAGGCTATCTGCCAGGCAAGGAAACCAGACAGGCGTTGCTCTCCACTAGTTCTAACTACTAGGTCTGGGTCTGGTAGGCCTTGAGTATCAAGATAGCTACCAAATACCTCTTGATCTAGTTTATTGATATCTTCGTCTCCAGATTTAACCGCCTGGGCATATTTTTTCATACTCCTAATAATTTCATCTCTGCCCCCGTAGTTGAGGGCAAAAGTGACATTTAACTTGTTGTGGTTTTTAGTTTGAGCTGTAATCTCTTTAATAATGGCTTGAATATCCTCTGGCATCTTGGTGGTATCACCAATGAATCTTACCTTAACCTGTTTTTTATCTGCATCTTTCTTGAAGTCTTCAAAGCTTTTCTTGAATAACTTGAAAAGACCATCTATCTCTTTTTTGGATCTATCCCAGTTTTCTGTACTAAAGATCCAGAAAGTTAAATATGGAATACTGCGTTTGATGCAACCGTCGATCAATTCCGGAATACGTTTTGTGCCCTCTCTATGGCCAAAAAACGCGGGTTTGCCCTTAGATCTGGCCCAACGTCGGTTGCCGTCACAGATAATGGCTAAATGCTGGAGTTGGCTAGAACGAGACATAGTTGTAGTTTACTTGGTAATAAGGGTGTGGGGACAGGCTTGATTTGTGAGGCACTTAAATAGTCTACCAGGCTTAAGACCGGAGACAATAACAGTTTCTACACCTTGTTTAGCTTGTTCTAGTGCAGACTCTACTTTGTGCCTCATGCCTCCAGTTACATCGATACAGCTTGAGGACTTGAGTTGTTTGGTGTCTAGCTTCTGATCTGGGCAGATCTGGGGAATAATTTGTCCTTTGGCATCTAACACTCCATCTACGTCTGTGACCATGATCTGTTTGGTAACTTGGTATTGGTTGGAGCGATGTAGGTGTGATGCCAGCTCTGCAAAGACTCTCTCTGTGGACCAGACGGTACAGCCTGTAACTTCATCCACGAGCACGTCGCCAGTGGTGATGGGCAGTAGCCCCTGATCAAGACAGTGCTCTAGTTGAGAGAAGTTGTGTTTATCTAGCTTGCCCGATCTAGTGATAGCCATTTGACTGACTAGAAAACTTACAGCCGGCATTTGAAAATTATTAAATTCATCAAGAACTATGGCATTGAGTTTAATCACAGCCAGTCTAGTTTTGGACAAACCTTCTAGTCCCTTTTTACCCTTGCATCCAGACTTAATTTGGTATTTATGAGCTGGGATATGAGCAAAGCTACCTTGACCATGACCAATGACATAGATCTGATTAGTTTGGTCTTGGGCTTGCTTAATCTCCTTTATCAATCTTTTAAGCACCTGCAGTCTAGGTTTGTAGGCCTGGTTTTTGAAAGTCACCACCGAGCCACCAAGCTTGATGAATGTGATGGGGGTGGGGGAGTTAGTCATATGTGTTAATCTGGTAATACTTCCGATTGAGATAATAATCCGATTATGACATGAGGTAATGTTTCTGTCTGATCTGCTGTTTTTCTGTGTTCTTCAATTACTTTCCTTAATTTTGCCACTTTTATTGGATCATTTGTTGCCATTCTTAAACGCCAAGTAGATGTTCTTGGTTGAACTGGCGGCTTACTAGCGTTAGATTCTATCATGACCATAATACTCATATAGTCGGAAAAGTTAGTGTAAATCACTCACTTTGTCATCCACTTGTCGAGTTGTATCACCCCCTCTATCATCCTCGAACGACATTCATTTGACCGTCATCCTCGAACCCCGCCTTGGCGGGGTATCGGGGATCCAGAGTTAAGAGTGTTAATCCTGGATCCCCCACTAGTCAGTGGGGGATGACAACTGGAAGTGGTTGGGGTGAGGATGACAGTGCGTGTTGTCATCCTCGAACGAGCGAAGTGAGTATCCAGCCTTCGCTTTGCTTCGGCTAGGTAAAACGGGGATCCAGGTCCCTGCCTCTTACCTGTGCTTGGCATACCAGAATCTAAACGTCAGATAAAAAATCAGACCTTGCCAGTAAATACAGAAGAAAACAATGAAATTAGCCAGCAGATCGATAATTATTCCTTCAACTTGACCAAAGATACTAAACACCACAAGATACCAGATAACTTTTAATACTCCAAACACAGCTATGGGAGTGAGTAGCAGGGGACTGAAAGGTTTGTGTTCGGTAATCTGCCAGATGGTTTGGTAGGGGTAGAGTAACAGACCGTAGATTAGTCGGATCGAGATAGATAGAAATGAGATGATAAGTGATTTCATAAGAGGTGGATTTTAAGATTAAAATAGACTGCCAAAAGAGATGAGATCAATGCTGCCAATCCGATGATCTGCCAAGGGTAACTACCCAGTAGTCTGGCTGGGGTGTGGAGAGCTTGAGGTAAGAGCTGATGCTGTTGTAAACTTTTCTGTTTCTCTGCTTGAGCTAGTAGTTTTGAGAGAGTGTCTTGTTTCATACCGCATACCCAGAAGCAGTCACTTGGTCATAACAAAGTTTAAACTCTCTTCTGGCCCTATAGAGTTTGGCCTCGATTGTTTTGGGTGTGACTGCTAGTTGTTTAGCAATACTTTTGACAGATAGGTTGTCAAAGTACTTGAGAAAAATTAGGTCTCTTGAAGCTTGCCTCATCAATGCTAGGGCAGACTGGACATCTGCCGTCACTTGGTCGATACTTTTTGTATCCAGAGCTAAGATATTTTCTCCCAGTGGTAGGTAGCGAATGACTCGTTTGGCGTACTGTTTACGATAAAAATCGGCCACCCGACATCTGGCAATGCTCAACATCCAGGGGTAAAGTTTGGAGCCATCTTGGAGCAAAGAAATTTGTTGTAAGCTGTCGATAAATATCCGCTGGACCAGTTCCTCGATGTCTTCCTGTTTGTTGACTCGACTAGCAACATATTGCTTAATAGTTGGATAGAAGGCTTTAAACCAAACAGTGATGCTGGCCTCATGACCGGCTTTAATTTTCTCTATCGTGGTTGATGTTAGGGTTGAGGGCATAGGAAGTCTATTGTATCTGACTGGTTACAGATTGACAAAGTTGCGAATAATTGTAAAATAGGAACTGGAAGCAAGAAAAATTAAGAGTAATGGTTCCCAAATATCATGAAACAGACAAATAGATTTATTACCAGCATATATCAGCTTCCGCAAACGGTTTTTACCGTCAACGAGTTGGCGATTATATTTCCGCACATTAAACCTCAAAATCTTGGTCAAAGATTAAGGTATTTTTCTAAAACTAATGGCCTAGTTAAGTTAAGACGCGGTCTCTACGCTAAAACAGATTATAGTCGGCTTGAGCTAGCCAATAAGTTATTCTCACCTTCCTATGTGAGTTTGGCGACAGTTTTGGAAAGAGAGGGTGTGATCTTTCAGCATGACTCAGCAATTCACATGGTGAGCTATCTATCTCGTAAAGTAACAATAAATGGGCAACAGATTGTTTACCATAAGTTTAAACAGAGAATATTGGTTAACCAAGCAGGTTTAGTCGAAGAGAACGGCGTTTGGATAGCATCTATAGAACGGGCGATGTTGGATGTGTTGTACCTGTTTGGTGATACATACTTTGATAATCTCAAGATGGTTAACTGGGAAAAGCTACAGAAATTAGCTAGTATTTATGAAAGTCAAAGCCTGGTATCGCGACTAAAAAACCAGAGAAAAACTTTCAAAAAGGAGTATGACCATGACTCTTGATCAACACAGAACAACCTTGATCGGTATCTTGAAACAGATCTATTCAGACCCGGCGGTTAGGAATTTATTGGGTTTCAAAGGTGGGACTGCTGCTATGCTGTGGTATGACCTGCCCAGGATGTCTGTAGATCTTGATTTCGATCTACTAGATCCCACCAAGGAAGATTTCATTTTCGAGTACCTAACCAAATTGTTACCAGAGTTTGGGGAAGTTAGAGAAAGTTATAAGAAGAGATACACTCTGTTTTTTCTAGTTCGTTACCAGGTTGGAGCAAAAAATATCAAGGTGGAAATATCAAGAAGAGTCGCTCCATCAGAGTATGAGCTAAAAAATTACCTGGGTATTCCCATGCTAGTGATGACCAAGGAAGATATGTTGGCCAACAAAATGGTTGCTTTAATTGATAGATCTACACCTGTTGCTAGAGATTTTTTTGATACTTGGTATCTTCTTAAACAAGGTTGGCAGATTAACTATGATTTGATCAAGGATAGAACTGGTTTAGAGCCAAGTGAGTATTTTGAAAAATCTATTCGAGTAATTGAAACCCAGAAACCCTCGTTTTTTCTACATGGTTTGGGTGAGTTGCTAGAGACTCCACAAAAGGACTGGGTCAGACAAAAGTTAAGACAAGAGGTGTTGTTCCAACTGCGATTGGCTCAAGAAAACTTGGATAAATAAACTACGGTTGATCATCGTTTATAGTAAATAGTTCACTCTATTTGATGACATAATGCAAGATGGTCTATTAGACTTATTGCGAAATAAGGGAAACGGTTACTTATACTATCTTTTATGCATTTTAGATTACTTCTTCATCCTCAAGTAGACCAAGCTACTATCGTCTTCAGAATTAACTAAAATGCTATAAAATCTATACACAATTAACTCGTTTCATATTTTGCATTAAGTCTATTCTTTGACTAACTCTTTAAACTCTTCCCCTCGTTCTGCATAGTCTTTGAACTGGTTGAAACTAGCTGCAGCAGGACTTAACAGCACCACATCACCAGATGTAGCCAGTTGCTTGGCGGTGGAGATAGCTGTCTTGAGATTCTTGACCAATATAACTTGGGGTGGGGGACTGGAGCGAGATATACGATCTTGGGTAGATGCTAGGGCTGTTTTTATCTTCTGTCCCGTCTCTGGTAATAGAATAACTGTTTTAACCAAGCTTTGTTTAATGGCTTGGGCTAGTTGAGTAAAATTGAGCCCTCTGTCAAAACCTCCGGCAATCAGAATAATAGGTTGACCAGGAAAACTACCTAGGGCGGCAATGGTGGCCTCTGGAGTAGTAGATAGAGAATCATTAATGTAAGTTACACCTTCTATGGTGGCAACTGGCTCGAGGCGGTGAGGCAGGGGAGACAGCGTAGCTAGAACTGCTTCGATCTGGGCTTGAGGTAGGTGCAGTTTTTTGCCAATTATCACCGCCGGTATGAGATTTAGGTAGTTATGACCACCCTTGAGCTGGAGCTTATTCATATCAAGCGAAGGTTGATGATCCCCTTTAGTTTCCAGACCAAAGGCCAGTTTTTCCCCTGGTGAGTTGGCGGCTACCTGCCTGGCTTCTAGGTTGTCTTGGTTATAGATGACTGTGTCCTCTGGTTGCCCAAAAGCTGTGATCTGGCTTTTGGCGGCTTTGTATGAGTCAAAATCACTGTAATAATCTAGGTGTTCTGGAGTTATTGCTTGGACAACAGCGATCTGGGGGCTGATATTAACTCGGCTTAATTGATGAGACGACAGCTCTAACACAACAACAGTTTGCTTCTCTGGTTCTTGGGATAATAATTCTTGAACAGGTTCGATTAATTCTAGAGGTGGTTGGCCAATATTGCCTCCTAACAAACAAGGGACGCCAGAATTATCTAGTAGATAGTGGATGGCATGGGCGGTAGTGCTTTTGCCTTTGGTGCCAGTTACCCCAATGACCAAAGGTTGTTTGGTAAGTTTAGGTAGATGAGCCTTGATGAGTGAGTTTTTTGCTCTGCCTGGCAAGACTGTTTCTAGAAAAAGCTGAGTATTGGTTGTGATGGGGGTGGAGGCACTAGCTTGCTTGAGTAGTTTGTGGTTGGGAGATATGCCTGGTGATAGCACCATAATGGACTCTGTTAAAGCAGATTGAGGTAGGTTGCTTGTAGTGGCAAAAGAAGAATGATCGTCATGGGTGAGAATACTTTTCCAGTCACCACTCAATTTACCAAGTGGCTGGTCATCGGTTAAAACAATTTCCACATTATTGAATATTTGTCTCAAGAAGTGGTAGCTAGACTTGCCTTCCCGACCCAGTCCAAAAATTACGAATCTCATACCATCATTGTACCAACTAGATTTACTGCAGGATAAGAAGAATGAGGCCTACTCAAGTAATCAATCAAGAATGAAAAACTTGTAAACAACAATCATCGGATACGTTCGCTCCAAACAGATAAACACTTCAAGTTTAAGAGCTCACTCGGACGAATTAAACTCCAAAGCATAAAGCTCTGTAGGGTTGGGTTGTGTTTAACTTCGTACGCTCCTCAAATTGTGTTTAACAAGTTTTTCATTTTATGTGGGGAATTACTTGGTTTTGATAAACTCTAGTAGCTGGGGTGGTACTAGATGGTTTTCGTTCCAGCCAGTTAGGATTGTTTCTGCTTGGGCTGGTAGATTTGGTTGGTTGTCCAGCAGAGGTTGGAGTTTTTCCAGAACGACTGGTAGAGGTTGGGAGTTATCTTGATACCAGTTACTTGATAGGAAAAAAGCCACTAGTGATTCTTGCTTGGTGCCCACACACTCTAGAGGCTTGATCTTGGTTTGACCAATTAGTTCTAGAGCTAGATCGTACAAACTAGCGTCTTCAAACAAGTTTTGACCAAATATCTTGACTGTTTGTTCCTCTCCCAGGAACGGAAACAGGATGATAAACGCAAACAAACACTTGGAGCATTGATTGCACCAGATGCCTTGTTTTTGCCCCCTGTTGCAGCTTCTAAAGATGGAAAAATATTCTGGTGCAAGTCTGGCAAACAGCTGGCCAATTTTAAGTTCATAGAGAGGTCGAAGTAGTGAGTAGTACTTTGGTAGATTGTTGGAGAGATATTTTGTGACATATTGAGTAAAATCCTGCTCAAACTCAAAAGTTTTTGAGTACTGATGATTAATCTCTTGACCCAAGTAGGTGGTATTACCTTCATTTGAGCTGTGTTCGTTGGATAGCACGATGTTTGTAGAGCTGTGAAGATATCCGGTAAGGAGGGAGGTAAAGGCCACTAGAGCAGAAAAGGGAGTGTGGCCGTTAAGATATCCCTGACTATTTAGCTCAATTAGTTGGGGATCTAGTTTGCGTCTCACCTCCAGTAGAGGAAGGTTGGCAGTTTGAGCAATTTGTCTGGTGGCGGGGGTGGGATTAATAGCCATGGTTGTGAGTTGGATGGAGTCCTGCTTTTCTTTCTGGTATTGACGCATTAACTCTAGGGAAACGATCGAGTCTTTGCCTCCTCCCAGAGGAATTAGATAACTATCTTTTGAAGAGTTTGATTTTTCTCGAGGAATTAGTGTCGTTTCCTTGGAGTTTGTAGCATTAACAGTCACAAAATCGTCTCCAGAAAAATCAATCTGATTGGTGTAAAAATACTCTCCCATACCCTTGAGTAGAAGTTTTTTCCACCAGCTTATTTGGTCTAAGGTTAACGATCCAGCCTTGATCTCTATGAGTGGAGAAGCAGCCGCTTTCCAGTATGAAAGCATCTCTACTAACCCAATCTGGAAGACCAGCTCGTCAATAATAACGCCATTTGTCTCATTTTGTTTAAACCCGGTTGGTAGGGGAATAGCCATCTGGGGCTTGAAAACTATGTCTGGAGTTAGCTCAAATTGCCAGGTTAACTGCAGGGTATCTTCGACCACCTGCCAGGAGGCAGAGCGATAAATAAACCTGGGATGTTTGGTACGTAACGCTTGGTGTAAGGACATAGCGATATTATACGTTAGTTAGAAGTAATTCTTTAACCCACGATTGACAATATATATGGTATATAGCATAATGCAAAATACTATGATTAAAGCTCAAATTTATGTAACCGAAGACCAGATGAGTGCTCTGCGTGGGGTGGCTAATATTCAAGGCAAACCCTATGCCGAAGTGTTTAGAACTGCCTTGGCTTATTATCTAGAGAAGATGCAAGGTTCTAGAAAGCAAGGTGTTGATTGGGTTAAGGTGGCTAAAGATTACGCCGAGCCTATGGGTGGTATTAGTCAGAAAATTGATGAGGAGCTATATCAATGAATGTATTAATTGATTCATCTGTGTTAATTGCAGTACATGATTCGGATGACATTCATCACGACAGATCTGTTAAAGATCTTGTGAAAGTTGGGGAACAGGAAAGTAAAATGTGGGTAACAGAACATGTGTTAGACGAAGTTTTTACAATTCTTTCAAAAAGGCGAAAGACAAAGCAGATTGAGCATTTATGGAGTTTAATTGAATCGAGTGATATACGCGTGTATGTGCCTCAATCTGCAAGTCAAGCCATGCAGATAATGCGTCAAACCTATAATCAATTGATTAATCAGAAACAAAAGCGTGCAAGTTATACCGACCTTCACCAGGCTGTATTAGTTAAAAACCAATACCTTAAAGATACTAGCATTCTATCTTACGATCGCCATCTTATGTCTTGACGAGATTTGGCTAATTAATTCTTTGATTATTACCTCTCTTCTGAAACCATCTGATGATGAACAGGACTGGAATCCAGATAATAGAGTAGACAACTATCCAAATAGCCTTGTTGCCTAGACCGTAGAAAGTGCTAACTAGAGATCTCACTGCTAGTTTGAAGATAACGCCAGGTCTAAAGGCTTGATCTGGAGCGTAAGGTAGAGCTATTTCATCTGTAGATATATAGACACTAATCTGGGACATGGATACTTGTTGTTCTAGTTTCTGGAGCTGTCCTTTGTAGCGATCTATCTGGGTCTGGATATTTGTTAACTCTCTAGTGATGGTGATGAGATCATTAACCTCTACTGCTTTAGTTCTTATATCTTCATAGCGAGATTTGGTTTTTTCTAAAATAGAGATGTGTTCCTCAAGATCTGTGTAACTATCTGTCACGTCTCTGCCTTGTAAGTTTTCTGATACTACCTTGATAGAAAGTGAGCGGAAATAGTCTAGAGCTGGTTTAATCTGCGTACTGGGTACACTGATGGTGACGTGAGCAAAGGGAGATTCTTCTGGTCTATTGAGTGACGAATTGACCATCCAACCGCCAAGTTCTTCGGCTTTGGCGATGACACTATCTCTTGAGGCTGGAACATCTTTTACTAGTAAAGAAAGATTTGAGCTTTGGACTACCATGCGGTTGGTGTTAGCTGTAGATTGGTAATCATCTTCCATAGCCATTTCTGCTACCACGCCTCTGCCAGAAGGAGGAGCCATAGCTATATCCATCCCACCAAACGGAGCAGATACCTTGCTCAAACCACTAGACTCAAAGCTAGGATATTGAGTTCCTGGCATTACTGATCGTCCACTTGACCATATTAACCAGAGGACAATCAAGATTAGCAGAGTAGTGAGTTTGTTGGACTTAATCCAAAGCAGGGGTTTGTTTAGCATAATAAAGCAGTATAGCATTTAAGCTTGGATTGAAAAATGTTCGGTTAAAGAGTCTGCAGGTGTTCACTAATCAATACAAGAAGTTCTGATTTGATAACTTTTCTGATTTTTTGAAACTGATTGGGAGTAAGCAAAGTGTTGATGTCTTGATCGATAATTGTTTGAGTCACATTTTTTGAGATAAAGTCTTTTAATTCCATCAAGTATGTTTTTGGTGACTTGTTAGTTCTTTCGACAACAATCTTTGGGTGATAGGAATAACCTTGGAGAAAAAAATGGCGGAGATCATAAACATCACGGCCAGCAATTGAGTTGTGCTTAGCAAATCTATCTGTAATAGCAACTAACTTGTGGGCAAACATAGTCTCAATTGTTTGGCAGGTCATGTAGCGATCGATGTCAGTAAGATATTGAGGAGCAAAGACATCAGCTTTAATATTTTGCGATACAACATCTAACTTAAGGGTGTTTCTTTGAGATGGAGTACTAGAGTATTTAAGTCGATACTGAATTGTTTTTGTACTTTGATCTTTTATCACTAAATCTAGTTTTTTGAAGATATCCTCTAGTCGTTTTTTTATTTCCAATTTACTAGACGATTTAGCTTGATCAAAATCTAGATCGACCGAAAATCTATCAAGATAACCAAGTAATGTGGCACAAGTACCGCCCTTGAAAATTAAGTTTTTTGACAAGTATGGATCGTCGATAATATGAGTTAGTAGTTGGTAGATTTGGGACCTGTGCAAAACAGCATCTTGATTTGGGAGTTTCATAGATAGCCTATTTGTTTTTGTATTTTCTTTACACTAGACCAGTCAATTTGGTCTGGGGTATCAAAATAGTAATTGGGGTTGAAGTATAACAGATCGGCTATAGCTCTCTCTGTGGTAGCTTGTTTGTAACCAGTGTGTTGGATGACGCCAGCAGGATGAAAAAGAAACTTATCTTTGAGTTGTCTGCAGATGTAACTATTACTATTTATAACGAACTTTTTGGTCTTACTAGACACAAAAGTTAGGTGAGGAATATTTTGAAAAATTATGCCATTTTGGGCAAGAACTGTCTCGGTAGTTAGATAAGTATATCGGTGAATAAGGGCAGAACCTAGCTCGATAGGATTAAGTTGGTTAAGAGGTACCGTCGAGTAGAGACCTCTTTGGATGGGGATGAGATAATTATTTTTTGTGTAACGATGTAGAGTTGAGTGGAGCGTATGCTTGTTGCTGATATTCCAGAGTAACTCTAGATCATCAACATGGAAAATTTTCCTTTGTTGCTTGAGCAAGATGGCTAGTTTCTTATGATTACGTTTCTCTATACTATGCATATATGAGTAGTATAGAGCAACATAATCCTTAACTCAAGATGCAAAAATTATTGAGTGATGTAAGCTAAACGGTACTAATATCTAATCTGTTAAACTAGTTTTATGTTCATAGATACCCACGCTCATCTAAATTTTAAGATTTTTAAGGCTCGGGTAGAGGAAGTGTTGGAGTCTAGTTACCAGGCAGGAGTGGAGCAGGTGATCTGTGTGGGTACCCATCTCAAAAGTTCGAGATTAGCTGTCCGGCAGGCAGAGAAGTTTGGTCAAGAAGATGGTAGAGCCCAGTTATGGGCGACGGTTGGAGTGCATCCTCATCATGTTTGGGATCTATTGGTCAAGGAGGGTGATCTTGAACCTGTTCTTGACTTTGTTGTTAAGGAATTATCCCAATTGGCAGAAAATGAAAGAGTGGTGGCTATAGGTGAAGTTGGTTTTGATCGGCATTTTTATGATCAAACCCAGTATGAAGATAAACAGATCACTGCCAAGTATATGGACTGGCAGAGAGCATTTTTCATAGCTCAATTAGAAATTGCAAAATGTGTAGGTAAAGCAGTTATTATTCACAACCGAGAATCAGTAGATGATCTACTAGGTGTTTTTGAAGATAGGCCGGAGTTAATTCAGCCTGGAAAGATGGTACTGCATTGCTGTGAACCGGAAGAGAGACTGCTTGAGTTTGCCAAGAAACACAAGTTGTACATTGGAGTGGATGGCGATGTGACCTACGATGAATCCAAGCAAGAGTATATCTCACAAGTACCGCTGGAAATGTTGGTTTTGGAAACGGACTCACCATTTATGGTGCCAGAACCAGATAGATCCAAGTTTAATGCTCTGCGATCTTCTATGCCGTTTAAAGAAAGAGCCTGTCAGCCAAAGCACGTAGCAGATATAGCCAAGCAAGTTGCTGGCCTTCACAAGGTTTCACCAGATTTAGTAGCAGAAGTTACAACCAAAAATGCTAAAAATTTATTTCGCAGGAAGTCTAGTATAGAATAGAGGTTAGATGAATCTAGTCAAATGTCCCAATCCTTTTCGTGACCTATCTTTCTATAGAGGATCGATATCTAGTTTGGCAGATGAACTGGGTCAGGCAACAAGTTTAGTGACAGTTGCTACCCCAAATCCAGAACAGATAGTATTAGCCAAGAGAGAACCAACTTTTTTAAAATTATTAACCCAGTTTGACTATCTCTTGCCAGATGGGGTGGGTTTGGTTTGGGCATCTAGACTGCTGGGTTCAAGAGGCAAGATGCAACCAATACCAGAGAGAATCCCTGGAGTGGAGCTGGCAAGTGAGCTAATAGATAGGAGCTTGGCATTGGAAGAAAAAGTGCTAATCATTGGAGGTTGGCAGTATCATCATCATTTTCTTATAACCAAGCAAGATAAATACCAGGTGGTAGATTGTGTAGAGGACTGTGACTCAAAACAAGGGCAGACAGTTCACTGGACAAAAGGGTACGGTGATGCCAGTTTGCCAACCCAAGCAGAAGACAGCCAGTTGGAAGATGTTCTATCTAGGCTTAAGCCAAGTTTGGTTTTGGTAGCTTTGGGTGCACCCAAGCAAGAGAAATGGATTCATGATCATCTACAGCTACTTGAAAAAAATCAAATCAAGGTGGTTATGACAGTTGGTGGAGCGATTGACATGTTAATTGGCAGAATAATCAGAGCTCCCGGTTGGGTGCGATCTATGGGTTTGGAATGGTTTTGGCGATTAGTCCAAGAACCATGGCGATGGAAAAGACAGTTGAAGTTGGTTGAATTTGTAGGAATGGTAGGTAGAGAGTACTTAGGCAACTGAGTAGTTTGTATAACACTTTGGTATTTGTATATAAATTAATTATACTTAATTTATAGGGGAGAAAAATGCCACCTTTAACAGAAGGAACTTCAGGTTATACAGGTCACCCTGAATTTCCAGATGCAATACCATCTACAAGAAGAGAGTCGTTCAGATTAGTCGGAACTGCCATGACAGCTGCAGTTTTTGCCGAACTAGCAATACCTAGAGTAGTTGAGAGTGCTGAGAGATTTACGCCAGTTGAGCTTTTAGATGCAACTGGATTGCCATTTTTAGATGATGCTAAGAGATGTGATGTTGCTTTGGGGAGAGGAGCTGGAGTTGCACGACTCGATTTTTTTCCTGTTCCTACGGATGATGATAGAACCATAATAATCTATGCAGTTATTCACAGTAAACTTGATGGTTTTGTAGCTAATCCTGAAGAAGAAGAGATTGTAATCAGGTTACTAGTTAATGAAAATTTAATAAGTACGGTAGTGGCTGTAGATAGATTAGCACCAATTCCATTTTGTGGTGTAGATGCTCAAATAGAAGCCACGTCTGAGGTAGATGGAGTGGACTGTGGTCCTATGCCCGCAACCATAGTAGCCCTTAACCTTGAAGGCAAAGTGAAGTTTGTTTTTTGCTTAGGTGATGAATGGAAAGAAAAAGAACTTGATTTACCAGATAAGTCAGTTGTTGGAATTATGCCCTTTTTAGAAAATAAACACTTGGTTATTACTCATAACCAAATCACGGCTGTTCCTGAGACAGAAGATGTCGAATTGGGCAATGGAGGTGAAAAATTAGCTAGTCTTCAAATAGCTGACTTGATAGCTAAGGGACAAACTCCTGAGAAAATGAATGGACAGGCTAATGGCAGTCTGCATATTTTGAAAAATACATATTCGGGTATGACGCTGGAAGAAATTATGTTTGATGAACAATTTGACTTCAGTTCTGTAAGTATTGTTCAGACTGAAGGATATCCACCTCAACCATTATTGGTTTGCTCAGATGTCACTAACCATAAAGTCAGGGTGTTTCGTGTCAACATGACAGACTATTCAACTCAAGAAATGGAACCATGTCCATCTTTAAGTGGAGAAAGAACTAAAGCCAATGGTGCCTGGGCAACATCAATTCAAGGTTACTCATCTGATGCAGCCTATACACTGGGCACAGCTGAGTTTAATCAAGATGGTACTGTTAAAACAGATTATCAAGTAGAAGTTCAATTAGAGCATGGAGATCATATGTATTTACTGGGTAGTGCTGAAGTTGATGGGGAAAGGTTGGTATATATCAAGCAGAGCAATAGATATGGTGGTATGGATATTGTTGCTTACGATAGAGCTGGCGGCAAGATCATGCTTGGAGTAGCTCCTCGTGTTAGTGATGAAGGAGAGAAATTATTCCAAATTAAAGCAGGAGAGCATCCAGCATTAGTGATAGCCGAAGATGGTGGATACAAAATCCATCAACTTCAATTACTAACATTTGTTCCTAGTGTTGAAGATGATCAATAAAAATACTTGAGATTTACTAAAACTGGCAATCCAGTTAGTTTTCTTCGCCTGGGTTGATGCCTAGTAGCCATAAAACCGCCTCTTTTTTGTATCTGCGATCACCACGTGAGTTAATTCTGATAGCGGGAAGCTTACCTCGTTTACCCCATCTTTTTATAGTGAGAGGGGAGACTCGTAGTAAGTCTGCTACCTCACGGACCGTGAGTAGATCTGGTAGGTTGTTCATATCTAGCTTATTGGCGTCTGTGGCTCTGCCTGTGCGTCGGTCATCAATGACTGCTGGTGGGACCGAAGTTGGGCTTGGTACTTGAGGGGAAGTGGTGTCGGTCATAGATCTCCTTGATAAATTAATAGATCAAACTTCTTGATATGATGTGTTTGTAGTATTAAAAGTAGCAGAGTATGAGCAAGCGGGTCAACTAGCAAATTGGGTCAAACTATACTTATGCCCAGTTTATACATAAATTAGGCCTATATAATTTCAAGTCACAGCCTATATATTTTAAAATGTGGAAAAGTGAGCAGTTTCCCCAAGGAAAAAGTTAACTACTGATATTCGGTAAATATTAGGTTTAGGCAAATTGGTTAAAGAACAAATAGTGTTACTTAATAGACTTCTTGCGAAATATGAACAATGACTACTATCGTCATCAGAATTAACGGAAATGCTATAAAATCTACTCATAATTAACTCATTTCTTATTTCGCAAGAAGTCTAATGATAAAAAGTAGCAAATAAGCTAATTTGCTTTAAACAATTGACGCAAATAGGTAAAATGTGCTAGAATATTTTCATAATGATTAAACGACATTACGATGACAAGATAAAGAAACTGCTCAAGCCCAATAGAGTTTTGGTGATATATGGACCTCGAAGGGTTGGAAAAACAACTCTGGTTGATAGTTACTTATCAAAGTTACCAGTGTCAACGAAGGTATATCGCAGTACTGGAGAAAATAAAGATCTTCAGGATGTATTTGAAGCTACTAGTTTTTCAAAGATACTGCCATTTTTTGAATCGTATGATCAAGTCTTTATTGATGAAGCTCAAATGATTGAAAACATAGGATTGGGCCTCAAGGTAATAGTAGATCAGATTCCCAACATTAAGGTTATTGCCACAGGCTCGTCTTCATTTGATTTGTCAAACAAAATTGGAGAGCCATTAGTTGGTAGACAACACGTGTTAAAACTATTTCCCTTGTCTGTGATGGAGCTAGTTGGTGAGTTTGGTGGGGCATATCCTGTAGAGAATTTGGACAATTTGTTAGTTTATGGGGGATACCCAGATGTTATTAAATCAAAATCTTTTAAAGAAAAAGTTGACATATTAACCCAGATTCGTGACTCATATTTATATAAAGATATTTTGGAACTTGAAAACATCAGAAATTCAAAAAAGATCTATGATTTATTACGTTTGTTAGCATTTCAAATTGGACAAGAGGTATCAATCCAAGAGTTAGGTACTCAATTAGGCATGAGTCGAGCTTTAGTTGAGAGGTACCTAGATTTACTTGAGAAATCATTTGTGCTGATAAATTTAAGAGGCTACTCTAGAAATTTGAGAAAAGAAGTTAACAAGATGTCTAGGTACTATTTTTATGACAATGGAGTAAGGAATGCAGTCATAGGCAATTTTAGCGCTGTTAAAGAAAGAGACGATTTGGGTCAACTCTGGGAAAACTTTTTGTTTATAGAAAGATTGAAAAAGCAAGCATATGGTGGTCAACACTCGAACAATTATTTTTGGAGAACATGGGATCAGCAAGAAATTGATCTTGTGGAAGAACGAGATGGAAAACTTTTTGGATTTGAGTTTAAGTATAGCTCGACTAAGGCAAGAGTTCCCAAGACTTTTGTTAAAACCTATCCTGGCTCCAGTTTCAAATTGATTAATCGTCACAACTTTCTTGAGTTTGTGATGTAGATACAAAAGCCCCGTACTACTTAGAGTACGGGGTTATAATTTGTGCGAAAAATTTAAGATAAAAATTACTTCATCTCGACTACACAACCTGCTTCTTCCAAAGCTTTTTTGGCTGTTTCGGCATCTTCCTTTTTAGCTGCCTCTAAAACGGTTTTGGGAGCGGACTCCACAAATGCTTTAGCTTCACCTAACCCAAGCTCGGGTTTAAGCACTCTCACAGCCTTAATGGCACCAAGTTTATTTGAACCGGCATCTTTTAAGATGATGTCAAACTCGGTTTGCTCTTCGACTGGAGCAGCGTCTGCACCAGCTCCGGCTGGCATAGCACCCATCATCATGGGAGCAGCTGCCGAGACACCAAACTTGTCTTCTAGAGCTTTAACTAGCTCCGAAACTTCCATCAAGCTTAATTTTTCTACCTTGTCCACGATGGTTTGGACTTCTTTTGAAAGCTTCACCTCTTCTTTGGTTTCGCTTTTTTGTGTATCATCTGCCATATTTTCTCCTTTATTTATTTTGGTGATACTTGATACGGTTAGTTACTTTTTACTTCTGATGTGTCTTCTTTTTTAGCGATAGCTTGGAGGACATAAACTAGATTTTTCTGTCCTGCTTGAAGCACATTGACCAGACCATAGGCTGGGCCTTGGATTCTGGAGATAAGAGTGGCCATCAGCTCTTTCTTGCCTGGAAGTTGGCTTAAAGCCTCGACTTCTGCAGGGGAGAGAACTTTGTCACCCATTAGAGCTTGTTTAATTTCTAGCTTTTCTGATCCTTTGTGGAACTCGAATAAAACCTTGATGCCAGCTACTTCGTCTTGATTGGAAAGGACGATAGCGTTCATGCCGGTGAGAGAATCGGCGAGTTTACCTTTACCAGCAGCTAGGTCGATAAGAGTGTTTTTAGTGACCAACATGTCACTACCAGATTCTTTAAGTTGGCGACGCAGTTTCACTTGATCATTTACTCCAGTACCAGAGTAATCTACGACCGTCACAGACTTGGCGTTGTTAATTAACTCGGTCAAACTTTTAACAGCATCTTGATTTTGTTGACTTGGCATCTAATGTCTTTCTTTTTAATAAAAAAACTAACTGTTGTTATTTCAGCTAAGACAAAAAGGGAAACAAGAAAATTTTGTTTGCCTCGGCGCGACTTATAAAGGCACGCTGTCTTAGGTTTGATAGGAGGTAGTATATCACAACTCTGGTATTTTGCCACAATTTGAGTAGGATGGAGTCAAGATATGTGGATACAAGTTGCAGTAATAGTTGTTAGTTTGAGCCTGGTGGTTTTTTGTTTGGTTTTACTGACCAAGATATTTTTGTCTTTTACCACCATGATCTTGTTTGGAGGAGCGTATTTTGCTGGAACTTCTGATGAGCGGCTGAAACAGGTGTTGAAGTTGGCTGGTCTTAAACCTGGAGATAGACTACTTGATATTGGTTCTGGTGATGGGCGGGTTGTTTCAGCCGCAGCTCAAGCTGGAGTTAAAGCCACAGGAGTGGAGATAAACCCCTACTACGTCTGGTTATCTCGCCTTAAAATAAAGCATCTTGGGTTGAGCGATAAAGCCAAGATAGTTAGATCAGACCAGTGGCAGTTCGATACTTCGCCCTACTCGGTGGTGGTGGTCTATGGCATTGGCTACATGATGGAGAGACTTAAGGAGAAGTTAGAGCGGGAACTTAAACCTGGTTCAAGAATTATCTCTGTCTACTTTCCCATACCTGGTTGGAAGATAGTCAAACAGTTGGGAGATATCAAGTTGTACCAACTCGTTCGAGGATGATACTCCGTTTTGTCATCCCCCACTAACTAGTGGGGGATCCAGGATTAAAATTGACAAGCCTGACTGGATCCCCGCTAGACCCGCCAGGGCGGGTCGCGAGGATGACGGAGGAAGTGGCTTACTCGTTTGAGGATGACGAATAAAGCGACTTCTATCGTTCGAGGATGACAGATCCCTCACTAAAACTCGCGTGTTATACTTACCATCCATGTTAAGCAGACAAAAAATTACCACTACAACTACAAGCCCCTAGTTTTTGGGAGTTGTTGTGTGTACAAGAGCCCCCAAGAATAGGGGGTTTTTTCGTAGCCAAATACATGTCTATAAGGTAAACTAGAGGCAGATAGCCTCATAAAGGAAACAATGTCAAACAAAAATAATATCTCACCGGGAAATCTTGAAGAACTTCGCCATTCTACTGCCCACCTCTTGGCCAAAGCAGTTATAGAGCTCTATTCAGAGGCTAAACATACTATTGGTCCCAGTATCGACCAAGGTTTTTACTATGACTTTGATCTAGGAAAATCAGTTATCTCGGAAAAAAACTTTGCCCAGATAGAGCAAAAAATGCATGAGATATCCAAGAAGTGGTCTAGCTTTAGGCAAGTGAGTAAATCTCAAGATGAAGCTCTAGCTCACTATCCAGGTAACGAATACAAGGCAGAGCTCATTAACGATCTAGTAGATGCCGGAGAAGAGTTAAGCTTCTATGAAGTGGGGGAGGAAGGAACTCCAGAATTCTATAGCGATCTATGCAAAGGTCCTCACATAGATAGTCCTGCAGAAGCACTTAAATACTTTAAATTGCTATCTGTGGCAGGAGCCTACTGGAGAGGTGATGAGAAAAACCCCATGTTAACCAGGATTTATGGCACCGCTTTCTTTTCCAAAGAAGAGTTAAAAGATCACCTCAAGATGTTGGAAGAAGCCAAGCTGAGAGATCACAGAAAGCTAGGTGTAGAGTTAGATTTGTTTTCTTTCTCGGACAAAGTAGGAGCAGGTCTGCCTCTCTGGACTCCCAAAGGCACTATCTTGCGTAACGTGCTAGACGAATACATCTGGCAGTTAAGAAAAGACAGAGGCTACGAGAAAGTCACCATTCCTCATATCACCAAGAAAGATCTTTTTGAAACCAGTGGCCATTGGCACAAGTTTGGGGATGATCTGTTCAAGATTACCACCAGAGAAGGTCATGAATTTGCCATGAAGCCCATGAACTGTCCATTCCATACCCAGATCTACGATCACGTACCTAGAAGCTACAGAGACTTACCTCAAAGATACGCCGAGACGACTATGGTTTACCGGGATGAACAGACAGGTGAGCTCCAAGGTTTAAGTCGAGTACGGTGCATAACTCAAGATGATGCTCATGTGTTTTGTAGAGAGTCTCAACTAAAAGACGAGTTCTTTGCCATCTGGGATATTGTGAATGACTTCTACCAGGCTTGTGGTTTCCCCAAGTTGGAAGTACGTTTAAGTCTGGCCGATCCAGACAATATGGATAAGTACTTGGGTAACAGAGAAGATTGGGACAAGGCAGAAGCCCAGTTGCGAGAGTTTGCCCAGGAACGAGGAGTTGAAGTCATAGAGCAAGTTGGGGAAGCTGCCTTTTATGGTCCCAAGATTGACTTCATGACCAAAGACAGTATTGGTAGAGAGTGGCAAGTGGCAACTATTCAAGTAGACCGCAACATGCCAGACAGATTTGAGCTGGACTGCATTAGTGAAGATAACCAGAAAGAACGAGTGGTGATGGTTCACGCCGCCATCATGGGTTCTATCGAGAGATTTATCTCTATTCTCATCGAGCATCATGCAGGTAAGTTCCCATTCTGGATGTCTCCAGTTCAAGCAGTCATCCTACCTATTACCGATGCCCAAACAGAGTACGCCCAGCAAGTTGCAGACCAACTAAAAGAGCAAGGCATCAGGGTTGAGATAGATGATAGATCACAAAGACTTCAGGCCAAGATCCGCGATGCCCAACTCCAGAAAGTGCCCTACATGTTAGTGGTAGGTGGTAAAGAGGCAGAAGCTGGCACCGTGGCTGTGAGAGGCAGGGATACTGGGGATGAGGGAGTAGTCAAGGTTGATGAATTTATCACTAAATTGTTGACCAAATAAGAGCAAACAAGTTACAAGTCAAATACTAATCTGAGTGTATTTTTGTTGCATCATTTTTTCGTACTATAAGAGGTTCACCTATTTCTAATTCTCTGTGGAGCTCTCTACCAGCAACTTTGTAATTTATCGAAACATCATCACGAATGACTATTACTAGTAACAATCCATTGCCAATAGTTCTTGAGTCATCAGGTTTAACTTCTTCTACCTTAACTTGGTCACTCAAAGTACCCATAAACTTAAGGTCTCCGTTTTTCTTCAACGGCCAATAAACTCTTGAGTCTTTTGCAACAAAATATCCCTTAGGTTTTCTTTTCTCTGGTAGTCCATCACTAGATTCTGCTACTTTGGTAGCTTCTCCTTCTATGTTTGGTTTGTGTGGGTTTGGAGTTTCTTGTTCTGGGTGTGGATAATTTGCAGATACATTGAGATGTTCTGCTCTAACAGTAGGTTTTGATTGAGAAGGTGGGGGGGTAATAAATGGCGCACCTTTGTCGATTTCCATATACATTTCTAGATTATATCAATAACTATAAAGATATCAAACAGAACAAAAATTTGTAGGGATCACTAGCTTAACTTCACCTTCACCCCTGGCGTCATGGTGGCGGAGAGGGTGAGCTTTTCTGCCTTGTTGCTTAAGGCGTCAATTAAAGCATTGATGTTTTCTACCAGTTGTTTGGTGTCCATGGACATCTTGCCCACCACTATGTGAGCCACTGGAGTTTTGCGTTCTGTTTTAATTGTAGTGCCACCTTTTTCCAGCTCTTTTTTCTTGGCTTCTGGTTTGTCGGTGATGGTGCCGTTCTTGGGGTTAGGCATTAAACCTTTTGGTCCCAGGACTCTAGCTAGTTTGGCTAGTTTAGGCATTAAGCTAGGGGAAGCTAACAAAACGTCAAACTCCATCTCGCCTTTTTCAATCTTGGCCAATAGTTTGTCATCTGCAATGGCAACTCGAATAGATTTGCCAGCGGAATGGGGTAGAGTCACAGTAGCTTGTTCGCCTACGGTTGAGCAGTTAATATCTGCGGTAATGGTGGCATCAAACTTGGTGTGAGATAACTTCTTAATTAATTCTATGGCAGCAAAAGTATCGTACTCTTTGGTGCGGTCAACCATGGATCGACCGGAAAGATATTTTTTGCTTCTAGTTCTCTTTTTGAGTTTGGGAGCAGGTTTGACTACTTCTTTTTTATCGGAGTCATCTGTCTTTGGCTTTTCATCACCTTTTGACTTTGTGTCTGCACTGACATCATCAGTAAGAGGCTCTTTAACCTCTTCGCTAGGAGTTTCCTCTGTGCTTAAAACTTTGATTTTGTCGGTGTTATCCGACATATTCACGTTACGTTTGCTACCCATAATTAGACCTCCTGCGAAATAATAAATCGACTACTTATACTATCTTTTATGCATTTTAGATACTTCTTCATCCTCAAGTAGCTTTGGCTACTATCGTCTTCAGAATTAACCAAAATGCTATAAAATCTATACATAATTAACTCGTTTCTTATTTTGCAGGAGGTCTATCATCTCCTTTTCCTTGTATTTCAAAGGCAAGTGTTATCGACTTCTACTGATTATTTTACTTCTACACCCATACTGCGGGCGGCACCTTCTATAGTTTTAATGGCTGCGTCTAGATCTGTAGTATTAAGATCTGGCATCTTTTTCTCTGCTATTTCTTTGACTTGATCTTTGGTAATAGTTCCTACCGGTTCTCTGCCTGGTTTTTCGCTACCTTTTTTTAATTTAATGGCTTGTTTAATGAGAGCAGAGGCTGGGGGTAGTTTAAGTACGAAGGTAAAGGATCTGTCTTTATAGACGGTGATCTCTGCAGGAATGGTTTGACCTCGTTGATCCTTGGTTTTGTCATTGTACTGCTTGATGAAGTCCATCATGTTAATACCAGCTTGTCCCAAGATAGGACCGACTGGAGGAGCTGGAGTAGCTGTACCGGCTGGTAGATTTAACTTAAGGACGTTTAAGATTTTTTTTGCCATAATTTAGACCTTTTTCACTTGTAGGAAGTCAACACTAACAGGGGTTTCCCTGTCAAAGAAGTTGACTAATAACTCGACCTTACCTTTTTCTTCATCGATGGATTTGACTGTAGCCAAGAAATCGGAGAATGGACCATCTGTGATTCGGACAGCTTCGCCCTCGACGAAGTCTGCTTTGTATTGAGGAGCAGCTTGAGTCATGAATTGTTTGATGGCATCTACTTCGTGTTTAGGTAGGGCGGTTGGTTTGCTACCAATACCTACAAAACCTGTCACACCTTGGGTAGTTCTAACTGCCAACCAAGCATCGTCGGTTAATTCTAGATGTACTAGCATGTAGCCAGGGAAGATTTTTTCGGTGACAGTTTTTTTCTGACCGCGTTTAATCTGAATTTTTTCTTGGGTAGGAATAAGGATTTCTAGGATTTTATCTGTTAAATTTAAAGTTTCGGCTCTTTGTTTAACCATCTCTGCTACCTTTCCTTCATGACCAGAGTAAGCATGAACCACGTACCATCGAGCCTTTTTGTTTTTGGTTTCAGAGATAATAACTAGGTTTGGAGTTTTGACCTGCACCTCTTGTACTTCGGGGGGTGTAGGCACATCTTCTGGGGAGACCGACTCTGCATCTAGAGTAGGTTCTGCCTCTTGTTTGGATTCTACTTCTTCGACTTCTTTTTCCTTTACAACTTCTTGAACTTCTTTTGCTTCTTCGACTTTTTCTACCACTTCTTCTGGGGTAGGATCGACTGGAGTGTTGGTTTTATTTTTGTCTGCCATGTTTCCCTTTTTTAAATAATGGCGGCCATCAGTTGACTAAAAAAGTAGTCTAGAAGGCCGATATATGCTCCGACTGCCAAACTTATCACGATCACCAGCACCGTTTTATCTTGTGTTTGCTGACGAGTAGGCCAAGTTACCTTCTTGATTTCTTGACTTACTTCTCGAATGTAGGCGGATATTTTAGGCATCAGAGATCACGTATTGTAGCAAATGACCTGATCAATTACCAGATCAAGAATGAGAAGACTTTTTATACATCAAAAATGAGTACTGACAACAGGGGCACAACGCTCTAACGAAAATGACTATGTCAAAGATTTAGAGTCTATTGAGGAGGTTGAACACCTTTTTCTTTAAGTCTATCTGCCATGCTAGATGGAGGTTGGGTGATGGGTGGAGTGATAGGTGAATTGGGGGGAGGAGTAGGTGCAACCACCTTGGCTTTTGGCTTGGGACTTAAGATGCTGGCTAGGAATGAAGTAAGTAATAAGATGAGACCCAGAACCAACACTCCAACAGGGAGAAGACGACCAGATTGTCGGAGGCTGTTAATCAGCTCACTTAAGGCGTTGGGTTGAGCTGGTGGCACAGGAGTTGGTGAAGGGATATCTTGAGCAACACTAGGTTGAGCTTGGATGGTGGGCGTAACAGATAGTTGAGGGTTAAACTTGGGGTCTGTAGCAGGATTTGGGGTGGTATTTGCTGCAGGAGAAGAAGTCGTATTGCTACCTTTATTATTGACTATTTGTTGAGTTTTAGCTGGTACTTGTATGGGAGGCAAGCTACAGCTTGAACTAGTTGGGTTGACCGCTAACCTGCAAGCTCCATTGAAACAACGTAGGTTAACTGCGCAGTCTGCATTGGTGCTACAGGCTTGATTGCAGAGGTGGGACTGGGCTATTAACTGTGTTGAGTTTAATGGCAGACAGTTGGTATTTTCAATATTATCTAGTTGGCGACACTTGTTGTACCAGCAAGTAAGGCCGTTGGCACACTCGTTGCTATCTGCACAGTATTGGTTGCAGGTTCTGCTCAAACCTTGATCTGCCAGAGGCTGACAAGAAGTATGGCTAGGATTATCTGCCAACCTGCATCTATAGTCCGATCCAGTGTTGTAGCAGTATTGATTATTGCCACACTCTAAGTTGGAAGAACACACCTCGTTGCAGTTTTTGGTAGGGATTGAAGTGACAGTTGGGGTTGGTGTATTGGAGGGCTGGGTTCCTGTTCCTACAAGATAGGTCATGTCGGATAGGCTTACCAACCTGTCGTCTGGAGGATTACTACCTAGTAGAGCAGAGTGAGAAAGAGTATTGTTGAATACTAGTTTGATTTGACCATTTTCTGTGGGCTTGAACTTAAGCTTGATGAATTGAGTTGGTTGGTTGTTTTGATAAGGAGTACTTGTTGGGGCCAGGGCCATGACACGAACTTGGAAACCTTGGCTGATGGGATAAACATTGGCAGTAATTTCTAGATTCCCTTCTACTTCTGCCTCCATATTCATCAGACCAAATTCATGAGAATGGGTAATGTCAAACACCATCTGGACGCCTGTTGTTTCCAGATCTTGAGTATTAACCAAAAGATTGATTTCTGCTGTCTGATTTACAGCTAGCGTAGATCCTGCACTGGGTTGAACTGTGACCGCCACTTGACTTGTGTTGGTGCTGGCTTGACGACGGACGTCTTGAGCTGTGTTAATGGAAGATGTGGCAAGAAAAACCACCAGCGTTCCAAAAAACATCACACCAGTTGCTAGTAATATTGATCCAACAGCCACATTTCTAGGTCTAATGACGAACTGGGTAAGACGCTTTAATGTTTTTGTCATATAGCTTTACCTAACATCTTGACTGGTTGCGATGGTGTAGTCAAGAATGTCAACTTGTCCATCTTGATTTAGATCTGTTAAAGATTGTTCCAGTCTGGTTCGAGCCTCGTTTGCGGTTTCATCTATATCTGTATGAGCTCCAGCTACTTGAGGCGAAGAACCGGGTGTGGGTTTATAAAGATTGGCTATTAGTACAGGTAAAGAAATAATTAGAGCCAATACAGCTAAAGAGATCAATTTGTCTGGCAGTTTTTGTTTCATACCGTTGCTCGCTCTTTATTTTGTTACCAGTCTATTGTCTAAGTAGTGGTGTCCCAATAGACCCGCTCCACCCAACATAAATAAAGTGCCTACACTCAAGAGTATCATAGTTAAATCAAGCCCACCAGCAGTGGGTAAGTCTGCGTCACCAGTTTGTTGGGCTACGTCTTTTTCATTACACAAGCAAGTTGTGTCACCGCTACAAACTGGACTTCTACAGAGGCCACCAATACAAGCTAGATCTGCTTCACAATCTCTATTGGCTACACAAGATTGATTGCACTCTAGATCTCCATCTTGATCGTTACTAGAAAAGCTGGAGCCAGTGGGAGCGGGGGTAAGAGTTGGGGTTGGAGTAGTTGAAGGGTTGGGACTTACAGTGGGAACTGGAGTAGAGCTGGGGTTGGTATCTACTATAGATACAGTTGCTTTGCTGGCTGGGGTGGCCGCAGCATCTTGTCCGTCTGATTTTTTGGTAATCTTAGTTTGGACAGGATCGAACATAATAGTAAAAGGAGTTGAGGAAGGATTGTCTCCAGCTGTTAAAGTGAAGGCAAATAACTCCGTCATGTTGGTGGTGCTAAAACCAGCAGTATTGGTTGAGATACAGCCTAGATCGATATATACAGTTCCACCAGAAGTTGAAACCTCTTTAACTGGACACATCCAGCCAGAATCTTGATCAAGACTGGGTCGAATATTATCTGCATCCAAACCTGGAGCAGCTCCGGTGTAGTTATATAACAACCTGACTGCAATGCCAGAAATAGCTACACCATTGGTGTTGAAAGTCACGGTCATGTTGCTGGATTCTCCTGGAGATAGCTGGCGGTTGGTGGGAGTTATGCCAACTTGAGCCAAGCCTCCTTCAACCGACGCAGATCCACGATTGTCTTGATTTTGATTGGTCATCATTCGGCCAATCAGGATGCCAACCACTACCAAACCCACCAGGCCAAGTCCTAGAAAGAGCTGATTTTTGTTGGCAGGCTGCATAGATTTATAACTCTGTGATTGAGTAACTAGTACTTTTTATCTGTAGAGGTAAGGTCTCACCATCTCCCGCAACGATCTTGCTGGTTAGAGCATCAACTAAAATTTCTCCAGACTCTATTGGCGTCATGGTCTTGAGGGTTAAAGTGGCCAAGTTTTGATTAAATATTTCATCTGTAGTTATAGGAGATTCTGCAGACAGTCTGCCCAGTGCCAGCTCTGCTTCAAGCTGATTGTCTTCAATGCTGACTTGGCTGATTAGAACTTGCCAACCATCATCTTGGAGGGCTTGATTAATAACAAATGGTTCTTTGCCCCATTCAAAAACTTTGGTATCTGTAACTGGCATACTTAGTTTAATAGAGATAGCAGATAGAGGAGAGGTAACTTGATCCAGTGATAAATTAACGAGTAAGTCTTGTCCAACTTGAGGATTATTGGTTGTAACGAACAGCTCAATTAGAGGTACTTGACCAGTGGCATTCTCGATTAACTGACTGGCAGTAGACTCTTCTTTGGGCAATGTGTCAGATTTTGAACTCCAGGACAAACCAGCAATAATAATGATTAGAAGACCAGATCCTATTAACCATTTTTTCATAACTCATCCCCCGTTATCTCAAGCTGAGTGTAGTTGGCCAGCACGATGGAGATATCAGAAAGATCAAAGACTCCATCGTAGTTAACATCAAATTTTTTCACCTCACCTGTGGCAGGTGTACTTAATTGATTATATTGTGAAAAGACAAGGCCGATATCGCTAATGTCAATTTTGTTGTAGCCATCTCCTGTTTGGAAAAAATCCCCCACCATGAGTTCTTTAGTGCTCCAGGTTGTAGGTTGAGTATTTTTGCCTTCTGCAAACTCCATCTCTCCTAGTATTTTATTGAGACTGACAGTTGTTTTAACAGCCACTTGATACTTCGTATCACTGTCGGTTGTAAGGTTAATTAGCGAAATTGGTTGAATGGGATGAAATATGCCCTGATCATTACTTTTAAATGCAACCTGGATAGAGGTAGGAGACTCCGAAGAAGGCGTTTCTTTGAAAGTAGCTTGAGCGTTAACAACGACGTTGGCTTTATTAACCCCTTGAAGCTTGAAACTTATATCTAGACTGGGATGATTGGGGTTGGTGGTAGGTATAGGGGTAGGAGTTGCTTCCGGATCCTGATTATCGCTGGAGTTGTCATCACCAATCACAATTTCTGTGAGATTAACCTCTAAAATATCTCTACTGGGCTGGACATGAAAGAGAGTGGCCATTGATAGCTCTTGATCATGAGTAATTTGAGCTATACCATTTTTTGTAGCTAGAGCAGTGATGGTGAAAAGAGGACTGGTGGTAGTTGCAGTCATGGGTTGGTTGAAATTTTTGTTAGTAATGATGAGCTTGATGATAAATGACTGTGAAGTTTCCTCGGTTTCGTTGTGGAGCAGTTTAATATTTTGGGAGGGATTAATAGTTAGAGTTGGCTCTCCAAAGTAATCTTTTGGAATAGCGATTGCCATCTGGATACCATCAATATATGTTTCGGGAGTGGTGGTGAGAAGAAAATCTAGATTAACATTGTCACCAAGAGTAATTGTTTCTGGTGCAACCAGGTTGAGTATAGCCTTTTGATTATCCTCTGTAGCTTTTGATCTAATGTCTACAGAAGAAGGTTGCAAAGCAGGCATCAAAAAGACAAATAAATATCCAACAATTGTTAGAAAAATACCTCCAAATAGGGATAAATGGCCAATGTTATTTTTGGATCTTGAGCCAACAATTTTCCAGATTTCTTTGAGCTGGGGTTTGAGCTGGGGGAGGTGTTTTTGAGTTGACATTAGAAGTTAAACCTTGAGATTAAAATGTCATAATCTGCCTTGTTGACTACTCCATCACAGTTGATGTCTGCCCTAGTTTCTGCACAGGTTTGTGAGTCATTGGAGTTGGCAGGACTGGAAACAACTGCTTGGTTTGAGCAGCTGGGAGATTCACCAACCCTACCAATACAGTTAACTGTATCTGTAGAAGAAAAGATGTTTGTGTTGTCGATGGCCAGCTGTTTGCCGTGATAGAGAGAATATTTATTATATTGATTGTTACTTTTCTCCAGAACTAAAAGTTTGGCATCGGTGGATATCTGTTCATAATTAATACTTGTAGCTTGTGGATTAAAGATAACAATGCTTTCTTTGTCACCATCCGAGATAGTAAAGGCTTGATAATTGTCACCCAGTTCTTTTTGAACAGAGTAGGATTCTCGATTATTGGTTGGTAAAAGTAAACTTAATATTTGGCTATTTGCTACGTTGGATTGAGTAATTTGTAGAGCACGATCGTTTCTTTTTTCTTCTTTAGGCAACAGTCGTTGGGAAAAGTTGGTCGAAGTTGCAAACACCATTGAAAGAGTGGCATTATTTTTTGAAAACTTGATAGGTTGTTCTGCAGTTCCCTGACCTGTGTATCCAGTTGCATTGAGAGGAACGTGAGCTTGCCAGGTGTAGTCATGTTGATGTCCGTCGATATTAAACTCATCCAGCATGACAAAAAACGGATACTTGAGGTAAGATTTTTGGAAAAGAACACTGCGGTTGGCAGTGTTTATAGGAGTAATGTTGCTTAAATTTCCAGACCAAAAAGCCCTAATTCCGTTTTGCAAGATACCAGGTTGTAGACTCCAGTTATTATGGGGGTATCTGCTATCGCTAATAATCATGTCTGCATCTGGTTGGTTGATGACCGTAGTAAACATACCCAGCCCAGGTGATGTGCCAGAGTTAAAGTTGCCCCTTGGCATATCTGCGTTGCTAGAATTGACATCAAACAGAATAGTGTTTTGTTGACTTAACTTTCCCCTATTAGGGTCTTGGTATGTCCAGTTGTTTTCATTGACAATTAATCCTTCTCCAAAGGCAGAAAGAATAAAATGATTGGGGTCATAGTGTTGATGATTTTGCCATCTCCAGCGATTAACTAAAGTTAAAGTTACGTTTTTTCCGTTATGCCAGCTGTCTCGTAAGTAAGCCATGCCGCCCCTGTTATCTTGATCCCCAATAGCATTGCTTGGGAAGACAGAGATGCTTTTAAATTGACTTAGTTGACTGGGGTTGATTGCTTCTATAGTAGTAGGGTAGTAGAGCAAGATGCCCAGCAGGTCATACTGTTTCCAGAGACTATAGTCACTCTTTTCTAGATTTTGACCTCGGATTTGGTTCCAAGTCCATAACCAACCTGGAGCCTTTGCACTACCTTCTCTAGCTTTTTTCTGAAGGATGTAAAAATCCTCACCATTGATCATGGTAATTTTTGAACTGTCTCCATATCTGGGAAACTTATTATTCGACATTAATTCGTAGGTACTATAATCCCAAATATTACTAATCCCGGTGTTGCCAATAATATCTTGTCCATACTTTTTCTTGTAGCTGGCAGCAAACAACAGAGGGGCACCTTGACCATAGTATTGATAGACATGTCCGTCTAGATAGTCACCACCAGAGTTGTATGAAGTATCATACAAATAGTTAACTAGAGTATGCTTGGCATACTCTCTCCAAGTGCTAGCTTGAGGATGTTCTCCATCCAGGGTAACTCCAATTATTCCCAAACAACCCACCACTCCCGAACTAAAGTTATGACCGGCTTGGTACGGAATATCTTTATAAGTGCCATATATGGAGGTTGCCATATCTGCCAGAGTATTTTTGCCATCTTCTTTTTGTTTTGAATCTAGATTCTGATAAAGGAAATCGTAAGACAAGGCTAGGCTAGTACACGGCCCTTGGTAGTTATAGTCCTGATGATTGCTGGCAGATTGAAAAATTACTTTATTTGTTCCGCTGGTATGATCTGCAAAATTTGTAATAGCTTTATTTAGGCTAGTATTGTTGCCGTCCAGTAGGTAATGGATACTACTATCTATTAAATCTCGATCCCAATGATCTGTGTTTTCTCCAGATCCTCTTTGACCAGTCTTGCTCAGGGCTGTGGCTACTACCGAGCTGCTCTGGACTCTTTCTTGAATTTTGCCAATTTCATTTTGATTAAACAGCAAAAAGGGATGAGTGTTCCCAGAGTGAGCAGAAAAGTCATAATCCGCAATATTGCTTGAGGCATATGAAGTTGTATCGCTTGTTAAAAATAGGGTAGTGGCTAGAAAAAACATTGATATAGAGAGGAGTGGGAGTAGCTTTTTCATATCTTAATTATCAATTTCCAGTAGCAATATATTGAGATCACTAAGGTCTATTCGACCATCACAGTTGATGTCTGCCCGATCTTCTGAACAGTTGGTCGAAGTAGTTGCTTGAGGACGAATATCCTGGGTTTTTCTAGATGCAACAATCAGTAGAGATAGAGTTACCACCATCACCAACAAACCCACCCATGCCAGTTGTTTGACATTTGTCAACATTTTCACAACTCATTATAGGCATAGCAGGTGATGTATGAAAAGGTCCATGCTAGTATAATAGGCAGGTAAATGAGGAGGTATTATGTCCGACACTAGCACTAGTATCACGAAAGCCATAATCACAGCTGCTGGTTTTGGTTCTAGGTTTTTGCCTATTACCAAGACTTTTCCCAAGGAAATGCTGCCTATTATTGATAAGCCCATCATCCAGTACCTGGTAGAAGAGTGTGCCGAGGCTGGTATTGAAGAAGTGATTATTGTGGTTTCACCAGCGGAGGTGAGCAAGTTTGAGGACTATTTCTATGGTAGTGCTACCAATGTTCGTACATTGATGATTCGTCAGGGTAAGTTGGATAGATGGGATAAAGTAGAGCAGATCTTTAAGTTGCCCAAGATCACCATTATGCCTCAAGACGATCGTTTGCCTTATGGAAATGGCAGGCCGATCTTGACCGCCAAAGAATTGGTGGAGAATGACGAAGCTTTTGTTGTGATGTATGGTGATGACTTAGTGCTTTCTAAAGTGGGAGCGGTGAAACAGATTGCAGATTTCTATCAAAATGATCCTTGCGATGGAGTCTTGGCTGTGCAAGAAGTGCCAGATAGCGAAGTAGATCGTTATGGCATCGTCAAGTTAAAAGAGGGTAGTGATGTGCAGATCGAGACTGTGATTGAAAAACCAGAACTAAAAGACGCTCCCTCCAATCTTGCTTCATATGGTCGCTACGTTTTGACTCCCAAAATATTTGAGTATCTTAAACCAGGTTCAACTGGTCTGGATGATGAACTGTGGTTGCAAGATGCCAATGACCAGGTAGCCAAACATGGTGATGTGAGAGTTAAAGTTGTGGATGGAGAGTGGATGACCACTGGTGACCCTCTGCGTTACATGAAAGCTCATATCGAGTTTATGCTGGCTCATGAAAAGTATGGTCCAGATTTAAAGTCTTGGATTGAAGAAAAATCTAGTTAATTTTTGAGTTTTTGTTTTACTAGACTTATTTCGCAATAAATCTACTGTTAGACACTTCGGTAGGTGATGCTATATATTGAATCTAGTGCTTTAACATTTTTGTGATTCGACCATCAGGCGTGAGAGGTAAGGGATGATTTCCTGAACGCCTTACACAAGGGCGATGGATTGTTTGGTATAGCCGTGGTTATGTCAACATTCTGCCCACCTGCATGCTTTGCGGGAACAACTACCTCTCACGCCTGGAAGTTGAATTGTCTGTCGGCACAGGTCGCAGACAGTGTTTTATTTCACCATATGTCAATTATTCTCGAACATATTGTTTTTCCTGATATAATTAGGGGATCTGCCCAGGTAGTTCAGTGGTAGAACGCCATCTTGGTAAGATGGAGGTCGAGGGTCCGATTCCCTCCCTGGGCTCTGGTAGATAGCAGAGAATTAACAAGTGAAGAGTGTTGGCTATAAACGCCAGGTTACCCAAGCGGTCAACGGGGGCAGACTGTAAATCTGCTGGCTTACGCCTTCGTAGGTTCGAATCCTACACCTGGCACTCGCACGCCACCTTAGCTCAGTTGGTCAGAGCAACGGTTTTGTAAACCGTAGGTCCAGGGTCCGAATCCCTGAGGTGGCTCTCTATGGTGATAGAAGTGATAGAAAAAATTATTTAAGTTTTTTGGCTTGTTTGTGAGGAGTGTGTTTGCGACAAACACTGCAGTACTTGTTGAGGGGGAAAGTAGTAGTATTGCTAGTTTGTTTTTTAAGCTGTTCGTTGTTTTTGTTAAACTCGGTGATGTAACCAAAAGCACTACAGACTCCGCATTTGAGTCCAGTTGGTTGTCTTGGTCCTTTTTTCTTTTTTGCCATTATTTATCTCCTTGAGGTGAGTAGTATACCACAGACTTCAATCTCACTACCTGTCTTTTTTCTTCAAGCTTCTGTATGCCTTGATGATATTTTCTGCTCCGTTTAAAAACTGCTTGTCTATATTGTGGGCAGATAGCATGGCTTGTTCTACCCAAGATTGAGATTTACCTTCTGCGTTGGATAAGGTTTTAAGTTGATTAGAAATTTTTCCCACTATAGCTGGTCTAGCAATACCCCTCATCTCAAAGACTTCTCTTATGACATGCTCCCACTCACCCCATTCTTGAAGAGTAAGTAAAAAACAACCTGCTGCTACTGCATCGTAGGCCATGTCTCCAGAAGGTTTGGTTAAGAAGCCATCTGCCCAGGGGAAGCCGTATTTTATGAGCAACTCGTTGGCATCTACTATTTGAGGATGGTAGGCAATGCGGAGTTTTGCAGACTTATCTTCCAGGGGACTAACAGTCACCCTCATTTTTTTGGCCAACTCTGTCACTTCATCGGCTATGTCTTTGTGAGTGGCGGTGTATATCAGGAGTCTGTAATCTGGTCTATGATGTCTTAAATCTGGCAATAAATTGGTTAGTAATTCTAAGATTTCGTCTTTGTTGGTGCCTAGTCCACCTGTAGTTATACAGATATTTAGCTTGCCAGATCTCCAGGCTTTCTTTTTGTGGCGAGCCTTGATGATTCTGGGATCGACTGGAGGACCAGTAATGATCACTCGATTTGGATCGACTTTTTTTCCTATTAATCCAGCCTTTTCCAACAGATCTTGCTTAGTTTTTTTATCGAAAACGCAGAAAAACATATTGGGTTTTTCTGCGTGATTAAGGTAGTCGTAGCGAACGTGAGGATCGGTAATCACTTGCAGTACGGTCTTGCCCAAGCCTGCCAAGATATTGCCAGTGGCAATGTGGAGTGAAAGAAATGGCCTATCTACATTTTTGGTTACATGGAGCAGTGGAGGAGTGATGCTATCTAGAATAGGCAACTTGTTTCGACCAAACTTATCTACAAAATCTTTGAGTAACTTAAGATATCGATGTCTGGCCAAGACTTTGCCAATAACTTCGGTTAGTTGAATAGATTTCCAGTCTTTATGGGCTACGTAGTTGGTGGGGTCTACGATCCAGGCCTCTTTGTAGTCCATAGTTTTACCCCAAGCTTCTGTAGCTACGCCCACCGCCATCGAGTAATGAGCTCTAGAAAAGACCACATCAGGGATAGATTCATCCTCTTTCATGCCGTGGAAACCCTTGATGTCTTCCTTGAAACTGGCAGAGACTGTGACGATAGGAATCTTAGTTTGCTCCAGATACTGTTTATCTTTGGCAAATGTTTTAACTAGGGCAGGATCAAGTAGGTCTGGCATATTTTGAATTTGAATATTAATTAATAACTTCTACCATGCTACCTGGAGTTTGCCACGATTCAAGAGTCATCACTCCAACTTGTTCGCTTCTGGTTTTGATTCCTCCTATGGTGTTTTCTGCATGCCAATCATTTAATCGTTTTTCCCACTGATAATCCGGCTCTATTAATATGTACCAGTGAGTAGTGTCATCGCCCATCACAGTATGAGGAATGGGTAAGTCCAATTTTCTAGCTCTCCAGTGGAGAATGGCATCGTAGTGTTCGGTTTCTCTGTTGGGAGTAAAAACTCTTACCACACCTGGAGATTGATCATCTTCTTCTATCCATTCTATTAGTTGGGTGATGGCCTGATCCATTTTTTTAAGTCCAGCATTATTGTTTGGCTTAATGGTGGTGTTGATGAGAGAGACGTACCAGTAAGCAAGGATAAAACCAGCGATGACGGGGATAATAAACCCGTAGTTTTTCCCTCCAGTCTTCTTTTTGAGCAGTTGATGGATATAGTCTAAACCTACAATCGCCAGAGGTATCAGAAAAATAAAATGGGAGGTGAGGTAGTAGTCAAAGAAATAGCCATGATTGCCTTTCCACACCATATAGAAAGGGTAGGGCAGGACTGCCATGACCAGTAATAACTGTCTAGACCAAGAGATAGTAGATGACTTCTTTCTCGAAGAAAGGATTGATTTTGAAGCTATGATCCAACTAGCAACAATAATGGAGAAAACTAGACCAGGGTGCTGATCTCCTCCAGTCACAAGTTTGCTGGTAGCTTCAATTAATTTCATAGGACGACGACTTAAGTGATAGTCCCAAGCGATGTGTTCTGCATCTGGATCTGTAGCAGTGGCAATCATGGTTCGACTCATGATAAAGTCATGTCGCACTTCAAAGACTATCTGGGGTAAAAGAGTTATGCCAACTGCTGTGACGGCAATTACTATGTCTTTGAATGAAAACTTTTGCCTAATCCATGGCACTAGCAACACCATAGTAGTGCAGAAGAAGATGGCATAGGCAAACTCGGAATGCAGAGTCAGTCCCATCAGAAAGAATCCTAGTCCCAAAAACAATCTGGATTTTCTAGCTTTGACCAGGGCAAGAAAAGCTGCTGTCATGAGAGGAATAGCAATTAAGGGGTTCCAGACTCTAATAGTTCCCCAGACTCCGCCTGGTACGAGACTTAAAGCATAAGCACAGACAATGGCCAGATGACGGTTTTTGAACAGGGCTTTGCCCATCATCCAAAATAGAGGCAAACTGCTCAAAGTGATGAAGATGTACCAGAGGGTAAAGAAGTAAGGATTGCCTTGACCCAGTATGTAGCCAGGTATGCCGATGTAGTACCACAGGGGGCCCAGAAACAAACCTGGGAGTCCGGTGGTTGGTCCAATTAAAGTTATATTGCCGTCTACAATTTGCTTGATGGCGAAGAAGTCCCGCCCCTGATCCCAGGTGAAAAATAAGGCATCATTTATGTTAATTAACCGCAACACAACACTTATGATAAAAAAGATGAGAAAAGGCAGGTAGGGTTTGAGTTTGTGGATGTAGTTGAGCATTGTGATAATGATTAGTAATATACATTGGATTTCTACTGATAGACAAGGGGTCTATTGCCAGGGAGTTAACTGCCATCTATAATGCATCAGCTAGAAAGTTAGGGGCGTCGGTTAATGGTAAACCACGGGATTCCAAATCCCGGACTGGGGGTTCAAGTCCCTCCGCCCCTGCAAAAATATTGGAATAAAAAATGATTGATATACAAATACTCTTTGATAGAACTCTTGAAGAATTAGAGAAAAAGACAAAAGCAAATGATGAATATGAGTTGTTAATGACAACTCCCTTGCTGAGGAAACTGCTAATAGATGGAAATAATTCTTTGGTATCTCAGATAAATAAAAAAGGTAAAAAATTAAGATTCAGTGTAAATGTAAGAGAGCCTCTACACAAAAGAGTTCCATCAGTTTTCACTCCCGAAGATTTGCAAACATATTTTTGGTTCGCAAAAAGTGGATTAGATCCAGAAATTGCTGACAAGTTTCGAAACTATAATCTTCAACAACTTAGTTTTGATGACTTTTTACAGCAAGTTGTTATTTATGCTAAGGGGCAAGAAATAACAGTAAGAGATTTAATTAAACATTTATCTGATAAAGAGGGTGGCATACATAAACAACGAAAGAAATTGGTTCAGACAGAAGTAAAAAATATCATACTTCAGGAATTGGGAGAAACTATTGGAATAAATAACCTTCCTGCAGGTTTAAGTACATTAAGATCAATTAATGCAATTGTTATTCGAAATCTCTCAATATTTAAGAGTTAAATAGGTTCCAACTCCCCTCACTAGTTTCTGTAAAAATAGGTGAATTTAGTTGAAATTACGCTTATATTCACCTTTATTTGACAAAAACAGGTGAATATGGTATAGTGGATTCATGTCTACACCAAGTCAAATCAGAAAGAGAATAAAAGCACTTAAACAAACTTATGATCTGTTGAAGCCAGGAAAAGAATCTTTACTTCAGCTTCTTGATGAGGCAGAAATTTCAGAGGTTGTTTTTAACTCAAATGCGATAGAAAACTCAACTCTAACACTCAAGGAAACTGAGAAAATATTACTAGAAATGGAAGTCTCTAGAGATATTTCCGTCAGAGAGGTGTTCGAGGCAAAGAACTTAGCTAAAGTTGTTGACTATGTTCGGACGAAATCAGAAAAAAATGAACTCTCGAAAGAAGCTATTCTGTTTTTGCATAGAGTATTGATAGGCAACATCAATGATTCTATTGCGGGCAGATTTAGAAGGGTTGGTGAGTATGTTCGTGTGGGGACGCACGTAGCTCCACCACCAGAAGAAGTAGAGCAGATGATTAACCAAATCATGTTGGAATATAAAAGTGATTATGATACATATTTTGTGGATAAAATTGTACGGTTTCACTTAGATTTTGAAACTATCCACCCTTTTAATGATGGTAATGGTCGAATTGGTCGAGTGTTAATTAATTACCAATTTCAGCAGCTAGGTTTTCCCAGCATTATTATTAGAAATAAAGAAAAACAAATGTACTACAAAGGTTTTGGTATATATCGCAGTAGTAGTAATTCTAAACCTATGGAGAAGGTGTTGTCACTGGCTTTAACAGAATCTCTTTATAAACGGATTGCATACTTGAAAGGGCAAAAAATAATATTGTTAGCTGACTATGCTCGACAAAACGAAAAAAAATCGCCAGCTGTTTATAATGCTGCAAAAAAGCAGAACATACCTGCTTTTAGAGAAAAAGGTGTGTGGAAAATTGGTGTTGAGTATTAAAATAGGTTCCAATGCCACCAACTGTTTTATGATACTTGTACAAATTGGTACTTGTATTCCCAAAATGTACGATCTAATTCTCAGTTCTGGGGGAAGGCTACATGGAGTTGAGATAAAATCAGCCCAAACTTTCAACAAAAATATGTTAAGTGCGCTTGTTTTTTGGCAGAATTTGGAGCCTACTATAAACCAACCTACAACTTTAGTGTATGGAGGTTCTGCCCAGCAAAGAATTGGTCAGGTTCAACTCAAGAATTGGCAGTCATTTATTTTTGAATTGAATAAATAAGCTCTAACATCCTTTATCAAAGTCTTTGCAAAAACCGTGAATTTGTATTATTCACGATATATTGACAAAAAACCGTGAATTTGCACAAAAACTGTAGATTGATTGACGCATCGTATTTTATGTATACTGAATGTATGAAATTTATAACCAAAAGCCGACATGGTCAAGAAATGGTAATTATAGCTTGCATCATTGGTATTGCCTTAGTGCTATATTTCCTCAAGCGTTACCAGTTCAGTGTTTATATTCCGGGGCAAAATGCCTGTATAGCAGACTGCACCCAGATAGAAGGTAATTTCCGTCGCTACAATCACAACATCTTTAGTGCCGATCAATGCATCTGCTTACTAGACAACAATATTAATAATATTTGGAACTAGATACGTAGCTCAAGCACTAACTCCTTACATCCTGTACTCAACCCGCTCCTTATCAAACACATGGGTGGTGTCGATGAATCGCACCTGGTTGGTTTGGTTGTCCATAAGCAGAGAATGGGTTCTGGCACCGTGACCAAAGAATCTCACACCTTTGAGAATATCGCCGTTGGTGACTCCGGTGGCGGTGAAGATGATGGTTTTGCCAGAGGCTAGTTCTTCGTGAGTGTAGACTTTGTCTAGTTTGCCCCCCATCTTGATGAGACGTTTTTTCTCGGCGTCGTTTTTGGGCCAGAACCTAGCTTGCATCTTGCCTTTTATGCAACGGAGAGCGGCGGCGGTGATGACTCCTTCTGGAGCCGCGCCAATTCCCATGACGGCATGAATACCGGTACCTCGCATCGCCGCCGCGATTCCCGGTAGGAGATCGCCATCGGCGATAAGTTTAACTCTGGCTCCTGTAGCTCTAACTTCTTTGATAAGATCCTCGTGGCGATCTCGGTCCAAGATGACAACCACTAGATCCTCGATGTCCCTTTCAAGTCCTTTAGCCATACCTTTGATATTTTTTTCTGCCGAGTAGTCCAGATCTACATACGGAGCCGCTTCTGGTCCCACAATCAGTTTTCTCATGTACATATCTGGAGCATGAAATAACCCTCCAGTTTCCGATGCAGCTAATACACTGATAGCTCTGTTTCCCAGATAGGCGGTGGCATTGGTGTTCTCCAGAGGATCGATAGCAACATCTATTTTCTGATCACCTTTGCCAATTTTTTCTCCAATGTAAAGCATGGGAGCTTCATCTCGTTCACCTTCACCAATCACAATGGTGGTCTCGAATGGAATATGACCAAAATGTTTTCTAATAGCTTCGGTGGCGGCTTGATCTGCTTCGTTCTTTTCACCAAAACCAGATTTTCTAGCAGCAGCTATGGCACCTACCATAGTGGTGTTGGCTAGATGTTGGGGGAGAGTGTTGTGCATAATTTATCTTTCAATTAATAGTAATTAATCTGCCAGTCCTTTAGTATCTTCTACGGTGCTGTTCTGGATAGAAAAATCTTCAACTGTTTTATGTATAGGTATTACCTTAGTGTGCTGTGTAACTAGATCTACAGTGTTAAAGACATTAAGCTCCCCAAAAAGAAACTCAAATCTTTCTTCCAGCGTCTTTCTTAAAGCAGAACGAACATTTTCGTCCAAAGACCACATGTCTTTTTTGAAAGCACCTATGCTTTTTTTACGTAACTTGTAGTGAAATTGTTCATCGTTATGGTCCTTACTTCTTTCGTCGGAGTTATTATCTCCAATATGCTGGTACATTTTTTGAAGCAGTTCCTTGGGGAACAGAGGGTGATCCATGATGAGGTTCTGGAAACCTGTGGCTAAATGCACCTCAATAGCTTCTGCTTTGGCAAACTGCTTGAAATGTTCATCTGGAAGAGTAGAGGCTCCATGTTGAACAGCTCCACTCATTTGATATTCTTTGCGGGCTACTTTGGAAACACTAGATAAAACATTAAAGTCCAGAGTAATGTCTGCCAATGTACCATCTGCCAGTACTACCCCGCCATGATCTGTGCCTGTTTGGATGCTGATCTTACTTAATCCAGCACCGTCCATTTGTTTGGTGTAGCCATCCATAAAGGCTTGATAGTCTTGGGCGGTACTATTTTTTCCTCCAATATGACCAATTTCTCCTCCTAGTGAAACCGTGATTCCCTCTGGTTCTATCTGGCGGATATACTTTGAAATCTCCAGAGAGTACTTAATGTTTGGTTCCTGCTGCTGGACTTGGGTGGGTTTGTCTAGATCTACTAGAGTTGAGAGATCAAGATCTATGTTGTAAAAACCGGCATCGATGGCTTCTTTGGAAAGATCTTTAATGGCTTTAATCTCACCTTCTTTGGGAGTTCCTGGACTGGCTAGCTTGGCTTGAAAGTGGTCTCCTTGAACAAACAAAGGACCGCTCCAACCTTCTTTAATAGCAGCAGCCATGAGGACGCAGGTATACTCCATGGGTTTTTGATCTGTGTATCCAATTTCACTTCTGGCTATCTCGAAAATAACCGTCCCCACACTGTTCTTGAGTGATGTTTTAAAGATGGAACGTGCCATGTCAAAGGTAATGGCTCGGACATTGATGGCTGGCACAGTGAAATCAAGGGGAGTTTCTTCTCTGCCTCTAGCCGCATACAAGTCATGAATAGAAGAGGGCACAATCCCTAAATGTAGAGCAGTTTCCCAAATAATCCATCTGGCAGAGGTTTTATTGTTTGTTTCTCCAAACACCGCTTCCCAGACTAATTGGTCAATAACTTCATCCTGCAACCTGGTTTTATCTACAACTGTAATTTTTCCCTCACTGGTACTTATTACATTGTTTATGAGTGTGTTTATTTTTTCTGATATCATTTTTCTTTCTCCAGACTATTACAAATACTACTTTATTTTGTTTTTCTTACACTTACCACATCCTACAACAACTGGCTTAATACCTGGTAAGGTCTTACCAGCTAGGAAGTCTAGAGCTGCTCCACCTGCTGCAGAGATATAGTCAAAGCGATTTGTTAACCCCAGACTATTGATAATAGTAATAGTGTCACCTCCACCAATAATGGTAGTGGCACTGGATTTGGCAATGGCTTTGGCAATTTCTTTTGAACCACGATCAAATGGCTCGTGTTCATAGACCCCCATGGGTCCATTCCAAAAAATAGTTCCGGCGGACAAAATAATCTCTTTGAATAGACGAATAGTTTTGGGGCCAATATCGAGATACATTAATTTTGATGATAGTTTTTCACCGCTTTCTTGACCGACTAACTCAACCGTTTGGGAAGTATTTGCAGTTGGGCTAGGGGCAGCTTCTACATCTGTGGGGTAGATGATCTTGGGCAAGGGAATGTAGTTGTCTTTAAGCACTCTTTCTGTTTTTGTTTTTTCTATGAGTTTGCCTGCAAAGTTGACAAAATTTTTACCCGCCTTTTTCATGTCTGCCGGTATGTCTTGTAGATAGGAGTTGGCTATGTCATAGCCGTCTGCAGCTAGGAAGTTGTTGGCTACTCCACCTCCAACCAAAACCACGTTGGCAATGTTGGCCAAGTGTTCGACTGCTGCTACTTTATCTGATATCTTGGCTCCTCCTACAATCACCACCATGGGGCGTTTGGGTTTAGTCATGAGTTGATCCAGCACTTGGACTTCATTTTCTAGACCAAATCCTGCGTAAGCTGGTAAGTGTTTGGGAATACCCACGATAGACATATGTGAGCGATGGGCAGCCGAAAAAGCCTCATCTACATAGATATCAGCTAGTTTGGCGAATTGTTTGGCTAACTCTGGATCGTTTTTCTTTTCCCCATCAAAGAAACGAATATTCTCCAGCAGGATGATAGAACCTAGTGCTTGTTTTTCCACGAATTGAGCAATTTTTTCTATCTGGGTTTCTTTGCAGAAAACCACTTTTTTGTCTATTAGTTTAGAGAGAGCGGTAGCTACGGGACGCAAGCTTAATGTTGGCTCCACTTTTCCTCTAGGTCTTCCAAGATGTGAGACTAGAATAAGGGTTGCATTTAGGTTGATAAGATGACGCAGTGTCTTGAGACTTCTCTCAAGTCTCATGGTGTCCATAACTTTCATTCTGGTACCAACAGCCTTGAGTGGGACGTTGTAGTCTACTCTAACTAGAGCTTTGGTCCCGGTTGGTAGTTTGGATGGTAGCAATCGTAACTTCATAAACACGACCTTACACAGAATCTGTATGACAGAAACAGTCAAAAGTATCCTCGATAAATTTATCTGGGAGTGCTAATACAAACTTGACCTACACAGCTAGCTTTTACTGGGCAGTAAACTAAGCAAATACCAGATTGAGAGAGGCTTTGCTTATTCGCCACTTGGCAGTTGTGGCAGTGATCAATAGCACAGTCATCATCTGTTTGGCAGTTCAATCTATCCGAGCTTTGTTTAGAGCGAGCTGATGCGGGAGTAAACATAGCTTTGTGAACCGGACTAAATCTGGCATAGATCAAGTAGACAATCAGCATGATCATGGCGGTAAAGTAGATAGTGAGAATGGTGTAGATGACTAGATTGGGTTTCTTCACGGGTAAGATTAGTATAGCAAGAAAAAATGGGAAAAAGAAATGACTGATACAAGTTAAATCATCAGGTGAGGATATTCACGATCCAGCTGATGATCGGGGAGATAAGGCTAGAGATTGCAGATCTTCCGCCAATGGGGATGATCAGAAATAACAACACCCAAGTTCCGTAGCGTCTCATGAAGTCTTGGTACTCGGAGGCTGTTTGCTGGGGAAGGAGAGCCAGAATAACCTTACTTCCATCTAGTGGAGCAACTGGCAGAAGGTTGAAGACGGCCAGCATGACATTAAGGGAGATAGCGATAGGTAGCACGGCTTGGAGGATGGGAACTGACCAGATTGACAGAACTAGACCAAGTAATGTAGCCACCACCAGATTGACAGCTGGTCCAGCTAGAGCTATTTTAGCTGCATCTTGAGTTGGTTTTTTTAAGTTGTATGGGTCGTAAGGTACGGGCTTACCCCAACCAAATCCCACCAAAAAGATGGCAGCGGTACCCAGAGGATCTAGGTGTTTTCTAGGGTCGAGGGAGACACGTCCCTGATGTCTGGGTGTGGGGTCACCTAGCTTGTCTGCCATAAATGCATGGGCAAACTCGCGAATAGTTATTGAAGCAACTAGAATGGTGGCAATAACAAAAAAGACGACTGGGCTAGAGAAGAGTAGGCTAATTAGCATAACTTAAGTCATTATACTGGACTTGTTCTAGTCCGTCATCCTCGCTTGACCCGCCTCCGCCATCCGCCATCCGCCAGCCGGCGAAGGCGGAGGCGGATTGTCGGGATGAGAATGACAGTAATAAGGCTGTACAAGAATTACAATATTTAATACTCAGTCACAATTTACATCAGTATTTAACTTCTCTTATTTCTCTGGAAGCCTAGTCATGGTACAATTCCTCTCCTATGGCAAGTTTTGCACTCAAGTATCCTCGCACTTCGCATACCGGAAACAATGTTTCTCATGCTAAGAACAGGACTAAACGAAAATTTAAGTACAACCTTCACACTGTGACTGTTATGGTGGATGGGGTTAAACAACGCATGCGAGTTCCTACCAAAATCTTACGTTCCCTCAAGAAGAGGGGCATCACCACTCACTACAAACCAACCGAATAATCTTTTTTCTATTTGCCTACATTTGTCATCCTCGCTCGAGTGTAGCGAGAAGCGGGGATCCAGTCAGGCTTGTCAAATTTTGTCCTGGATTCCCCCCGCCAAGGCGGGGAGAATGACAATGGAAAGTACATTGGGATGAGAATGGTAATTATGTATCAGAAGACTCAAGAATATTTTTAATTTGATTCCAAGTAGTCGGTTGCTTGCCCTCGATCTGGACTTTTTCCAGAGAGAGTTTACCAGATTCATCAATTGATGTTTCCAGAATCTGCATTCTTTTTTGTCCATTTTTAGTTTCAATGACTGTCCAGACGTGTGGCCAGGGAGAAAAGGCGCGGACGGCCTGTTCTATGAGCTGGGATAGGGGCGAGTCTGTGTCTTGTAGAGATTCATATGCTTTTTGTAGGAGGGGGTTGAGGGGAGTTGTGGGTTTGGTTTTACCAACCAGACTCGCCCCAATATTTGCCCAGTCAATAAATCCATCATCTTTGGTTAATTTGCGAGCTAGAGGAGTAGGTGAAGACGCAGGTTGGGCTTGAGCTATAACTTTCTTATTAGCCAATTGTTCTAAAACATGAGGCAGTTCTGGACTAATCTTGTCAAAACATGTCTGGTAGTACTCTGTCTGAGTCCAGCTAGAATCAACTGGTATGGTTTTTGTAAAAATGATATCTCCCTGGTCAAACTCTTCTGCCAAGGTGATAACAGAGATGGTAGTTTTTTTTTCTCCATGAAGTAAAACAAATTGACCGGGGCTACTGCCTCGCCAACGAGGTAGGGCAGAGGGGTGAACATTGATAGCCATAATTTTGGGCAGATCTATTAGCCAACCAGGTAGTTTGTAACCAAAATCGACTACGATCAAAAAATCTGGGCGATTATCCTCCCCGATTATTTCCCGAACACTTTTCTCTACAGATTCGTCAATTTGTGATTCAATTAGCACTGTAGGTGCCAGACTTTTCAAGGCCCAGGTTTGAACAGGGTTAGGAACGAGTTCTTTCTTTCTACCTCTGGGTTTAGGGGCTGGAGTAAGTACCCAGCTAACTTCAAACTGGGGGTGATCAAGCAAAAATTGAGTACAATTTATAGTGTGCTGGGTGCTGCCCAGTAACCCAATCTTAAACGGCATATTAAACTTCCTGCAAAATATGTTTCTTTAATGACATTAGAACGACTCCAGAATAGATCTCTCGACCTCTTCAAACTTGCCGGGTCGCATTTCCCCAAAAACTGGCAGATTAAACTCCAGCGAGTAGTCTGTGAACAAGATACCGTCCAAGTGATCTATCTCATGTTGAACCACTCTGGCTTCAAAATCATTTAATTTAATAGTTTGTTTAATCAAGCCATCACCTTCTACCTTGTCATACGTGAGCTCTATCCATTCAAAGCGAGGCACGGGCCCATACAAACCTGGCATGGAGAGGCAACCTTCTTCTCGTGATTCTCTGTCTTTTGCAGTTAGCCCCAAGATCTGGTTTTTTGATTCTTCGGTGATGGTGGGGTTAATGTAGATTTTGGAAACTGCTTTCATACCATCTGTGGGAGAGAGATAGGTGGTGAGAATACGCCACTTTTTGTCTACTTGAGGAGCTGCCAAGCCCACACCCCTAGGATTTCGGGCATCTTCTAGTGTTTGCCCCAGACCTTTGACGAACTGCTTGAGCTTGGTATCAACTTTTTTAATAGGCAAAGCTTTGGCTCTTAAAGTTGAATGAGGTACAGTTATGATTTTCATACAAGTCTATTATATGTCTTGAAGCAAGTTAAGGGAACATGACACCTATATTGGCATCAATTCCTGGCGATTCATGCCCTGATTGGCTTGATATAATGAATATATCGACTTATGAAATCATCCCTATCACCCTCAAAAAACTATTCCCTGACAGCAGATGTTATTCGAGTGTTTGCTATTCTGGGAGTGGTAAGTATTCACATCTTGATCGCTGTTTACCATAGAGCAGACTTTTTAGGGGGAAAAATTTGGTGGGTAACCAATCTTTTGAATACTTTATTTAGACCCGCCATACCTTTGTTTGTGATGTTAAGCGGTTACTTGCTCATTCCAAAAATGGAATCAATTAAAAAGCTATTAGACAGAATAATTTACCGTTTAGGTGTGCCTTTGTTGTCATTTATGTTAATCTTTAAGTTTTGGAACGGTGGTCATCTATCGTTTTTTAACCTCAAGTACTCCAGACTATTTTTCTCACTCATCAACGTCAACGTAGACATCTTGTACTATCTAATCATCGCCATTGGCCTTTATGCTGTCTTGCCACTCATCAGAAAAAAATTTCTACCCTTAAACCAGCATCGTCAACTACTGGCATCATTAGTATTTATCTTAATAGGCATTGGATTGGTTGGGGTAGAGTATTACTATCAAAACTTTTTCTTATATAGCATTTTTCTTTACTGGCTACCTTATCTAGGTTTCTTTCTGATGGGTCACGTCTTGGCAAAATATAAGCTAGATAGACCAAAGAAAATAATAGTATTTGCCCTGTACTTAGCTGCTTTTGTAGCGACTAGTTTATTGAACTACCAATACTTGGCTCAAATAAATTCAAACAATTACCTGTCCCCACCAGGGGCTCTCTCCCCATATTTTGACTTCCACTTAAGTCCAAACCAAGTGGTTTTATCACTTACCCTCTATCTACTTTTGTTTCAGTTTAGTTTCAAAAACCTAACCAAATATCCATTAGTTATGAAGTTTATTCAAAAAATCTCCAAAGCTTCTTTTGGCATATACCTGTTACACCTACTTGTGATTGCAGTCTTGGAAAAATACCTAGAGTTCTCTGTAGATAGTGCTATTTTGCCACTCCTGCCATTTTTATGTTTGAAGTTTGCGATAGTTCTAGCTTTGGCCTACGGATTAACCTTGATATTCAAGAAAACTCCTGGACTAAAAAGAATGATTGGTGAAAAAAGTTAATTACTTAGCTGTGGCTGTAATTTTTGTTTAAGCTCTACAAACGTTTGACTATCTGATGCAACAGGCTCCAGAATTTCAAGTTCTGCCCCAGCTTCATCTAGTTGACCAGCTTGTTCTAAAGCCTGAGCATATGATAGGCGAGCAGAGGTGTAGTTGGGTTTAAGTTCTAGAATTTGGCGGTAATAATCTAGAGCCTGGTCTGTATTTTCACTAGCTAGCTCAACTCTAGCTAGGTTGTAGAGTAGTTTGGGATCTGTGGGAGCTAGATCTATGGCTGTGAGTAGAGTTTGGCGGACAGTATCTAGATATTTTTCATCGATCTGGGATAGGGTAGCAAAAACCCGGACTCTGCTTCTATAGAAATTAAGATGTGAAGGATTGAGCTCAAGAGTAATATCACTGGCAGTAATACTGGCAGTTACCAAGGTTTGCGATAATTCATCCTCTCCAGCTTGAAAAGCTTCTAGAGCTAATCTGGCATACTCTTCGGACAACTTATTGTAGTAGAGAGCTTCGTTGGGTGATAAGGAGATGGCACCTAGCAGAGTGTCTATAGCTGTTTGTTGGTCTTGAAGCTTAAAGTAGGCGATAGCTTGAGTAAAGTTACGATCGGCTTGCCAGGTTTTTGCTACCCGACTTAAACCAAAAAGAGTAGCCACTATAGTTAGACTAATTAACAACTGTTGTTTTAGGTTGGGTTGTTTTTTAGTGGCTACTTTCGTTGGAGAAGTAACATGGGGTAGAGCCAGCAGAGCTAACCAAACAAACATCAGTAGAGAGACGGTTACTGTAGAAAAACCAAAGAAGTTAGTCGCAGATAGCCCAGCCAGCCCAGCTATTAAGGCTCCTGTTGAAGAGTTTTTTGAGTATTTAATGGCTATCCATCCGGCAGAAGCTAGTAGAAGTAGGTAGGTGGTTAGACCAACTGCTCCAGTTGTGGCCAGGAAGTTAAGAAACTCGTTATGAGCTTTGTTGTAGAGAAAGTCCCACTCCGAAACAATGTTATGACTTTGGGGTCTATCTTTGTAGTAACTATAGGCAAAAGTTTCCACCCCAGATCCAAACCAGGGATATCTCTGCCAAACTTTAACCGCTCCATGCCAAACTATTTGACGTATTTCTCCAGATTCGGTTCCACCCGGGTCACTGGGTACAACTTCTGTGACGGCTGGAGTGCTATCTTGATTTATTTCTGATGTTATCCAGCTGGAAATAGAGGGAGAGTAGGGAGTACCAAAGATTAAGCCAATGGAGAGTATAAATAGAGGAATCCAGATGGTCACCTTTTGCTTGAGTTGCTTGATGTTCACTAGTCCCAGATAGAGATAGTAAGTAACTACAACTATTAGCAGTCCCAAGAATCCAGATCTAGATTTTGTAAATAACTCTGCAGAAACTAGTGAAGCCAGCACCCCTAACCAGATTAAACGACTACTCCAACCCTTTTTCCAGTATTTATGCAGTTGATGTATGGCCAGTGGAATAATTAACACAAGGTAAGCCGCCAACCAGTTTGGTTGACCAAAACTGCCAAAGATTCTGTACTTGGGGTTAGTGTTCTCACTCCAGCACTCTGTATTGAAGCCAGAGCCAGCTGCAATGCAACTAAAAGATCTGCCAAAATGTTCTGGAATAGCGAACCAAGCAGCCAGGAATGAACTTGCTAGTATCGTCAGAATGACTAACTTTATTTGTGACTTTTTAATATGGGTCACAATAGCGTAAAACCAGACAGTATAGGCAAATGTAGAAAGTAGACCGCCATTAAATCTAGTGTAATAGCCCAAGATTGAAGTCCGAGGGTGGATGGAAAAAATAGTAGCTAAAACTTGAGAAAGTAGGAATAGGCTCAATGGAAGATCGAGAGGTGTTCTGGGCAGTGATAGCTTGCCATTTAAGATAGCCTGAACTAGCCACAAACCCATTAATATGACCGTTAGACCATAGACCCAGATCATCTTATTAAATTCAAACAGCTCATGAGTAGAAAATGAAAACAGAAATGGAGTTGTAGCTATACCAAACAGAATGGTACCCAGAATGAGTCGATCTAGAAGTCGGTTGGTATTAGGGGAGGGTTTAGTCACAGATTACATTGTAGCGTATAAGCTTTGTTGACTATTTAATAGCTTGCTCACTCCATGTTATGCTGTAGATATCAACCGCGTCAGACGTGGTATCAATAAATAGGAGAGCAACATGACAGATCAACCTGCCCAAAATAATTCATATGTGAATGATTACGTGCCACCTAAAGCAGGTGTGACATCACCTACATCACCACCTCCTGTTGTTCCAACACCCCCTGTCACACCATCCCCAGTTACTTCACCACCTGTTCAACCCCCTTCAATTAGACAACCCTCACCGGTTGATGCTCCAGCACCATCACAAAATCCATTTGCATCTGCTATGGCAGACACCAGTGATTCGGTGAATGAACCTATGATTTCCGAGCCACCCCCAATTACTCCACCCCCAGTTACGCCTCATGTTGTGTCACCACCTCCAACTGTGTCTGATACAACACCCAGACCAAATACCGCTCCAACTCCAGTAGCTCCACCTCAAACTATGGAAACTTCTCAAAAACTGGAAGATCAGAACATCTTCTTTTTGTTGGGCGTAGAGGAAAAAGATGCCAGTAGCGAACAGAGGGAATCATTTTTAGATGAGCTCCAACAAGTGATTTGGGAGGATTTTTTAGAAAGCGATGTTCAGTTACTTTTAACCAAAAATGAATCTGCAGAGTTCAAGCAGATGCTAGAAAAATCTAAGGGCAAAACCATCGAAGATCAAGAGGAAATCGTTGTATATCTTGAAAAACTCATTCCAGATTTAGAAGAAATCATGCTGGAAAAGGCTCTGGAACTTAAGGCAGACATGGTGAAAGAGCGGGTAGCTGGCATGAAGCAGAGATTTGCCAGTGAACCAGAAAAGTTAAAGCAAATCGAAGCTGCAGAACAAGATTTGACTCAAGATAACTGGTTTAGTTTGGCCAAAGCTTTAAACTCTATAAAGTGACTTCAAATTAATGATTAATGAAGGATGTGTCGTCATCGTTAATTTTAAAGTTGGTGGTCATTTGATTAATACAATTTGAGAAGCGTCTAAAATAAACTCAATCCATTCTGCTACTATGTATGAGTATGTCGCGCACACCTCTATATATAGACCTGGGTTCCAGTAATACTCGCATTTTTCAAGGTGATACCTCAATCTTTGTAGAACCTAGTTGTTTGGTGTTAAAAGATGGTCAGACTAGGTTCATTGGCCAAAAAGCTAGCGAGCTGTTGGGAAAGGTACCTGCCCCTCTGGAGTTAATTTTTCCAGTTAGGTATGGTCAAGTTGATGATCAAACAAAAGCTAAACAATTTCTGCAGGCCATAGATAACGACCATCTAGCTAGGTCTTGGTGGCAGTCATGGAGGGGTCGATCTGGCTATGCTTTGGTTCAAGCTTCTGCCTCTAAAGTAGAGAAAGAGAGATTGCACAAAGTGTTAAGAAGTGTTTGGGCTGGTAGCTGGCAGTTGGTTAAACGACCTCTGGCCATCTTGTCTTCTATCGAGTCCCAAGTACCTAGTTCGGACACGATTTGTTTAATAGATATCGGGGGACAAACTACAGAATTAAGCTTACTGATGTCTGGTCAAGTAGTCCTATCCACAGTGGTTGAGTGGGGTGGGGTGGAGTTGACAGAGTTAATTCAAAAGCAGATTTGGTCGCAGTTTGAGTCTGCTGTTAGTTGGCAGACAGCCGAACAGATCAAGAGAGAGCAAGTGTTACTTTCTACCAACACCACTAAAACTTCGGGAAGAACTACTGTCAGAGGTAAGGATATTGTGCGTCAAGTAGGTACAACCACAGTGGTGGAGATGGCTAAAATATCTCCTGTAATTGAGAAACAAGTAGATAGTTTGGTAGATGAAATAAAGTTGTTTATCAGCCAGGCTTCATCTCAATTGACTGGTGGCTTGGTGGACTCTGGGCTTTGGCTAACTGGAGGCGGTAGCTTGCTTCAAGGTTTGAAAGAAATGCTGTCCGAAAGATTGCGCTATCCAGTAAAGATCACTCCCAATCCAGAACTAGATGCCATCTTTGGTTTAAGAATGCAGAAGTTTGGGGAAATCTGATATGAAAAAAGTGAAGCAGTATGGAAAATGGTGGGGGTTGCTGTTGTGCATTGGTGTAGGTTTTGGATTGGACAAGATGGATGCCAGTCAATTGAGATCTAGCTTAGAGATGAAAGTTATACCGGTGACCAATAAAGTTGGCCAACCATTGGTTGATATCACTCAATCAGCTAAAGCATTGAGAACTTGGCAAGATAAAACTAGGAGTTTAGTACAGATGAGGCAAGAGTTGGGAGCAGATCTGTCCAGACTAAATGAACTGGATACCTTGACTGCAGAGAACAAATCATTAAGATCAGCTTTGAATTTGGTGGAGAATCAAGTATTTAGCGATCGCGATCTGCTTTTGGCTAGACCGTTAGTTTCGTATGCCCAACCTACAGTTACTATTGGTAGGGATGATGGAGTGAGAGTGGGCATGTTGGTGTCTAGTTTAGATAGAGTTTGGTTGGGGCGGATCAGTCAGGTTTCGGCTAGGATAAGCCAGGTTGAGCTACTCACCAGTTCTAGTTCTAGTCCTGTGTTGGCTCAGGTGAACGACAGCACTCAGGGGTTGGTAAAAGGTAGAGGAGATAGTCTCATTTTTACGGATCTACCAAGAGAAATGGAAATTAAAGTAGGTCAAAAAGTTGTGGCGGTTGGTCAACCAGGTGTACCCGCAGGAGAGTTAATTGGCATTATTTCCAGGATAGAAACTTTGCCAACAGATGCAGTTCACACTGCAAGTATTGATCAGCTTCAAGATTTTTATCAAGTATCTATGGTAGCAGTATATGACTAACTGGACACAAAATATTACTTGGTTTATAGGGTTAATTTTAGTTATATTTGTGCTGATGCTTGAAAAAGTCTTTGGTCCACCCATGATTTTTCTGTGGATATTTGGTTTGTTGATAGGAAAATTAAAACTAGATGCTAGGTTATGGATAACTGTAATGCTAGCTAGTTTGAGTTTGGCAATAATATATGGTTTAAGTTTTGGTATATCAAGCTCTGTAATTGCTTTGCAGACGGTGGTGGCTCACCAAACACATCGTTTAACTCGTTTTTGGTTAGTTGCATCCAGCTTGGTTTTATCGGGCTTCATAACTTGGCAGGCAAACTTAAATATAAGCTACTATGGTGGTTGGTGTTTGGTAGTTACTGTTTTGGGACTAGGTTGGTGGTTGGGTCTAAATAGGCAGAAAACTCAAAAAGTATGGATGGATAAATGGTCTATTGAGTCATGAATAGAATCGCAATATTTCGTCTGATAGTCTTGGCTACTTTTACCTTGTTTTTGTTTAGACTGATAGATCTGCAGTTGATAAGGGGGGATAGGTTTAGAGAGCTGGCCAATAGTAATCGTCTTTTTAGATGGCAGATTCCTCCAGAAAGAGGAGTGGTGTTGGATCGTTTTGGACAGCCACTAATGTTCAATCACAGACAGTATCAGGTTAAGAAAGAAATAGAGGCTTTATATCCAGAACTACAGAAAATAGATCAAGCTCAAGCTTTGGCGATGATGGCTACCAATAGTGCTAGGCTGGAGTTTGAACTGTATCGGAGCTATCCTTGGTCTGATGCTTTGGCACATGTACTGGGATTTGTAGGCTCGGTTACAGTAGAAGATCTAGCTACCAACAATAGACTTAAATCTCAGGATAAGTTGGGTAAATTGGGGTTGGAAAAGACTTGGGATAAGGAAATGCGAGGTAGGTATGGTTTTGCAGAGTTTGAGATAAATGCTTTGGGTCACAGGCAACGGGTGATCTTTGAACAACAAGCTCAAGCTGGACTAGTCATTGCCAGTAGTCTCGATCCCTACCTATCTCAAGTGGCCAAGCTTGCTTTGGCAGGTAGACCCGGAGCAGTGGTGATCGAAGATGCCCAGACCGGACAGATATTAAGCCTAGTCAGTAGTCCTAGTTACGACCCAAATCTATTGACTTTGCCTCATGAGGCAAGTGATACCCAGCATCAGCAAGCAATTGGAGAGTTGTTTAATAGTGAATCTCGCCCATTATTTAATAGAGCAGTTTCTGGCAACTATCCTCCCGGATCTATCTTTAAGTTGGTGACAGCTTTGGCAGGTTTGGCAACAGACAGCTTAGATGCCCAGACAGTAGTTGTAGACGAGGGAGTATTAACGGTAGGAGATTATTCATACTCTAACTGGCTTTATACTGCTTTGGGTAGGACAGATGGGCCCATTAAATTGGTGCGAGCGATTGCCAGGAGTAATGACATCTATTTTTACAAAGCTGCCGAGTGGACAGGTCCCGAAGCCATATCCCAGATGGCCAAACAGTTGGGCTTGGGGCAAGTGACTGGAATTGAGATAGGACAAGAGGCAGCGGGGCTAATTCCCAATCCAGCCTGGAAAGAAGAGACGCTGGGAGAAAAATGGTACTTGGGTAATACCTATCACATGGGAATTGGTCAGGGAGATGTGCTTTTAACTCCCATCCAGGTGGCTCAACTGACTCAAATCATTGTCAATGATGGAGAGCTTTGCCAACCATCAGTTAAGTTTAGAATTAATGCTGATGATTGTTATAGTCTGGGTCTAGATCCAGACCATCTTGAGTTAGTTAGGCAAGGGATGTTGGGAGCCTGTTCTCCAGGTGGTACAGCTGCGAAGTTTTTTAAGTTCAATGCCCGGGAAGAGACGGAGCCAGTTCCAAATTCTACTTCTGCTTTAGATGCGGGTGGCGTTTTATGTAAGACCGGGACGGCGGAGTTTGGAGGGGCAAATGAACAAGGAGCAAGAAAAACTCATGCCTGGTTTACCATGGCGGGAGGTCTGGATCTAGATAGAATTGATCAAAACCCAGCTCTAGATATTGGTGAATTATCTGCAGATCAAATCAAGCTCAAGCAAGAGTTGTATGAGCTAAGGCAAGATTGGTTAGGTTTGGTTACTAGCTATAACTTACCCCAAAGAGTTGTCATAACCGTGTTGGTAGAAAGCACGGAAGAAGAACCGTACAAAGAGGGTAGTCGCGAAGCCGCTCAAGTCGCCAGAACTATCTGGGACTGGATGTTGGTGGGCGTTTAAAGATAACACTCTACAGTTTATGTAGGGTTGGGGGGTTATGATCCTGGATTATGTCTAGGATGCGATTTTCTAAACTGCAAAGAAATGTTTTGGCGTGGTTGTTAATGGTGGAGGGGATTGGTCAAGGGCGCTTAAGGCTTATAGTTAATGCTCATAGAAAAGGCGAAATTAGACTGGAAGACTTGGTTCATCATCCTAGAGAAGTGATTAAATTGTTGCATTATGAAAAGGCGGAAGAATCGGTCAATAAATTGCTTAAAGAGTATACACCAACCCAAGCGGGGGAGTGGTTGGTTGGTCGCAACATCCAAGTATTGCATGAGTCCGACAATGCCTACCCCAGTTTGCTAAAACAGATCTATCAGCCGCCTGTTATTTTATTTGTCAAAGGCAAGCTGGATGCTAGTTGGTGGGAGTTACCAGTGGCAGTTGTAGGCAGTAGGCAGATGACAGATTATGGGCAGTTGGTGACTAGAAAGATTGTTAGAGATCTGGTAGAGCTGGGATCATGCGTGGTATCTGGAGGCATGTATGGAGTGGACTTGATGGCTCATCAAGTGGCCGTAGAGAATAAGGGGAAAACTGTGATATTACTAGGACACGGATTTAATCATATTTATCCCAGTTGGATTGGGGGGAAACACCAGGCAATTTTGGATGGCGGCGGCGCTATTATTTCTCAATTTTCTCCTTTTGCCACACCCACCAAAGGTAGTTTTGTGGCTCGTAATAGGCTAGTGGCCGGTATGTCTCAAGCAGTGGTGGTTGTAGAAGCCGCCGCCAAATCCGGAACTCACATCACGGTCGAGTTTGCCCTGGAAGAAGGTCGGGATGTCTGTGCAGTGCCTGGACCTATGGGTAGTCCCTATAGCCAAGGTACCAAGTGGTTAATTAACCAGGGAGCTAGGCTGGTAACTTCTGGAGCAGAAGTAATTAGTCCAGATTCTAGTTATGACTTCCCTGGTGTGGCTAAAAAACCGGTCAGTTTTAAGCCATCTGCTACTAAAAAAAGAAAGAAAGCCAATCCAAAAGAACAAGCTTCAGTTCCTCAAAAAATACTAAAATTACTTAAACTGCAGCCATTAACTCCCGATATGGTATTTGAACTTATGAATCTCAAGAAACAAGCTCCAGCTGTAACTTTAAGTCAAGTATTAATAGAGTTAACTCAGCTGGAAATGATGGGCAAAACCACTCGTTATGGTGGGTATTACAGAGCTGTTTCGCAAAAATTACCTTGTGTGTGATATAGTCAAAGCTTATGTGGCTGGTTATTGTAGAGTCTCCTACCAAAGCAAAAAAGCTCAAGACATACCTGGGTAAAGGGTATCAAGTCGAGGCTTCTGTGGGTCATGTTCGAGATCTGCCCAAGAGTAAATTGGGAGTAGATCTGGAAAATAATTTTGCTCCCATATATCAAGTTCCAGAAGATAAACAGGCTACAGTTGATGCTCTCCAAAAACAAGCCAAGTCCAGCCAGGGAGTTATTTTGGCCACTGACCCAGATAGAGAAGGTGAAGCTATTGCTTGGCATTTAAAAGAATTACTTAAGGATCAAGTTAAGACATTTAAGAGAGCCACTTTTCATGAAATCACCCAGTCGGCAGTTTTGGCAGCTATTGAAAAACCAGGGAAAATTCAATCCCATCTGGTTGATGCTCAACAAGCTAGGAGAATTTTAGACAGGCTGGTGGGATATCAACTATCTCCTGTACTGTGGAAGAAGATTCGTCGAGGACTGTCTGCAGGTCGTGTTCAATCTGTGGCCTTGCGTTTGGTGGTAGAAAAAGAACGAGAGATCGAGAAGTTTAAACCAGAGGAGTACTGGGAAATTGATGTCGAGTTGGGTGTCAACTCTAAAGATAATTTGTTGGCTCGTCTTAACAAACTGGACGGAAAAAAGTTTGAACCCCATTCAAAAAAGGATGTAGATCCAGTTATTTCGGTTTTACCTAAAGCCAAGTACAAAGTAGCTAGTATCGATCAGAAAAAGAGAACTCGCTCTAGCTTACCTCCATTCACCACATCCACCTTGCAACAAGCAGCAGCCACTAGGTTGGGCATGAGTAGTCGTCAAACCATGCGATTTGCTCAAAATTTGTATGAAGAAGGTCTAATCACTTACCACAGAACGGACTCGGTGGCTTTATCTAGTACTGCACTCAAGATGGCCAGAGACTTGATCAAAACCAAATATGGAGCAGAGTACTTGCCAGAACAGCCCAGAGTATTTAAGACGGGTAGCAAAAATGCCCAAGAAGCTCATGAAGCGATTAGGGTGACAGATGTAGCTGTTATCTCGGATACGATTACAGATAGGCCTAAATTGACTAGTCGTCATGTCAAGCTTTACGATTTAATCTGGAGAAGGTTTGTGGCCAGCCAGATGATGCCTTCGATTCATGACCAGACAAGCATAGAAATTGTTGGCAAAGTCACTACTGCTAAAGCCGGTCAACCCAAAGAGCTGGGGCTACGTACAAGTGGTTCGGTACTGGTTTTTGATGGCTGGACCAGATTATTTAGCAACAAAGACGACTCAATATTACCAGAAGTTAAGCCAGAACAGGATCTAGATTATCTTAAGCACTTGGCAGAGCAGAAATTTACCTTGCCACCTGCTAGATACAACGACGCTAGTTTGGTGAAAGAACTTGAAAGTCGAGGCATTGGCAGACCTAGTACTTATGCCAGCATCATCTCTGTTATCTTGGAAAGAGGCTATATTGAGAGGTTGGAGAAGAGGTTTTTTGCTACAGCCGTAGGTTTAACTGTTTGTGACTTTTTGGTGAAACATTTTGGTGAGCTGATGGAGTATGCCTTCACAGCAGAGATGGAGGAAGATCTAGATGCTATTGCCAGAGGAGAAAAAGAGTGGCAGAAGATTGTGAAGGTTTTTTATGGACCTTTTGGTAAGTTAATTAAATCTGTAGAAAAAGACGCTGAGAGAGTTCAAGTTCCTGTCGAGAAAACAGGCAAGATGTGCCCAGACTGTGGTAAAGAAGAAAAAGGTGAGTTAGTTATTAGGACTGGTAGGTTTGGCAAGTTTATCAGTTGTGGTCGTTTTCCAGAGTGTAAGTACACCAAAAATATTGTAGAAAAAGTTGAAGGCGTAAAGTGTCCACTTTGTGCCAAAGCCGATGTGGTAATTAAGCGTTCTAGATGGGGCAGGCAGTTTTACGGCTGTGCATCATATCCAGAATGTGACTGGGGCAACTCTCGTCCACCCAAAAAGGGAGATAAGGTGACTAAAACTGCCTGGAAAAAAGTCCAGAAAGAGCGAGCCGAACGAAAAGCCAAGAGAGAAAAAATGATGGCAGAAAAAGAAAAAGGCAAAGGGAAAGAAAAACCAAAATCTAAAGCCAAGAAGTCAAAAAAGAAGAAGTAAATATTAGTCTTAAGTTCTTTATTAACCCAATATGAAAGTTACAGTATTTGGAGCGGCATTTGACCCTCCTCATCTAGGTCACGAACAGATAGCTCAAGCCTTGTTAGATCATGGTATGGCCAATGAAGTCTGGTTGTTGCCAGTCAAGATTCATTCATTTGGCAAACATATGTCTAGCGATAGACATAGATTGGCTATGTTGGAAACGTTGGTAAAACCGGGGATCAAGATAGAAACTCATGAACTAGAACAAGCAGGGGAGAGTATTACCTATCAGACACTTTTGGCTTTACAGAAACTGTATCCAGAGCACGAGTTTTCTTTTGTGATTGGGGCAGATAACTTGGCTAGATTCCATGAGTGGGACGACTACCTACAGATGATAAAAGAGTTTACTTTTTATGTCTATCCCAGGCAAGGCTATAAACTGGAACCTCTATATCCAGATATGAAAGTATTGAACGAACTGGAGCAGGTAGATATTTCTTCCACTCAAGTCAAAGACAGATTAAGTCAGGGTAAATCTATTGCCAATCTGGTTAATTTACAAGTGGTCGAGTACATTTCTCATCATAAGCTTTATTGCCAATAATGTAGTCAAGCTCACACTTTTTGTTGATCTGGGTGTGTTATAAAAACACTTGAATAAACAAGGGAAGCTATAACAATGCAGCAAATTACATCTCAAACCACTAAACAACTCGAAGATTTTATCAAACAGACATTAAAAAATGCTGGAAAAGAGAAGGTGGTGGTGGGAATTTCTGGCGGCATAGACTCGGCAGTTATTTTAACTCTAGCAGTTAATGTTTTGGGGAAAGAAAACGTGATACCTGTTTTGTTACCATACTGCGATCAAGGTACCAAAGATGCCAGAGAAATAGTTAAGTGGAACAAGATAGATGAAGAGCAAGTTTGGGAGCACAACATTAATCCGCCAGTAGAAGAGTTGGCCAGGATAAGAAAGATCTCATCTTTATCTACCTCAAAGATTGATGACATTAGGTTGGGTAATATGAAGGCAAGGGTGAGGATGATATTACTTTATGATATTGCTAAAAAGAAAAAAGCTTTGGTTTGTGGAACAGAGAACAAGTCCGAAAAGCATCTGGGATATTTTACTCGTTTTGGGGACGAGGCTAGTGATCTAGAACCTATTCAACATTTATATAAAACTCAAGTCAAAGAGGTGGCTAAACAACTCAAGTTGCCTGCTGTTTTTATAGATAAACCACCAAGCGCGGAGCTATGGTCAGATCAGACAGATGAAGAAGAACTGGGTTTTTCTTACCAGCTAGCAGATCAAGTGTTGGAGCAGTACCTAGATCAAAACAAAAAATTAAGCCAGATTAAAGTGGCTGGGGCAAGCCTACAAGAAATCCGCAAAATTATTGACAGAGTCAAAGCCCAGAAGTTCAAGCAACAGGTGCCGTATACTAGACTTGTAGCGAAATAACAGAACTACTACTTATGGCATCTTTTATGTATTTTCGATGCTTCTTCTTCCTCAAGTAGCTTTGGCTACTATCGTCATCAGAAACAACGAAAATTCTATAAAATCTATCCATAATTAACTCGTTTCTTATTTCACTACAAGTCTACTCTATAAAAATTCTTTCAAACTCCTTGCACGAATCAATTTGCCAGCCTTTTTATCTATGTCGTATTTTTCTAATGCTTCAAGAATTCTATCAAGCTCTGCTTGCTTGGCTTTCTTAAATAAATCTTCTGCTTTGGCAACGCTCATAATCACTACATCTGGTTTGTTATTAGTCATTACCACTACAGGACCTTTTTGAGCGGTTGTAAATACATCCCTGTAATGGCGTTGCACATCTCTGGCGGAAACTGTTTGGGGTATTAAACTCATAGTTGGGACATCATATATTACATACAATTGTATGTCAACTTATTAGTCATTTCTAGTTTGATGCTCCTTATTACTCCTGATACAATCGAGCCTGTTATCAGACATTGGAAAGATAAATTCATGAATAAGCAAAAAAGCCCAGACACCCAGTACCGAAAAACCCTCAAGCTAGTGTTGGACAAAGGTATTAAGTCTTACGCTCAACAAGGAACAGAAACTATTTCTTTGATTGGCACTCCACCCATGCGGTTTAGGCTTAAAGCTGGTTTTCCCATGATTACAGAACGTAACATGGCGCCCCAGTTCAAGAGTGGCAAGCCTACAGTTTGGCAACAAGCTATTGCGGAGATGACAGGTTTTATAAATGGAGCCAGAACTCAAAGTGAGCTAGAGGAGTATGGCTGTCACTGGTGGAAGCCTTGGGTGACAGAAAGAAAATGTAGCAAGCGAGGGCTTGAAACTGGCGATCTGGGCCCTGGCTCTTATGGGGCAGCTTTCCATGACTTCCCCACAGCCGAAGGTCCCAAGTACAACCAGTTTGAGCAAATTCTAGAACAGATGCAAGAGCTGCCCCATCTTAAAACTCACTTCATCTCACCTTGGATTCCCCAGTATATTGTGAGAGGCAAGGGGAAGGTGCAGAAAGTAGTGGTCTGTCCTTGCCACGGTTGGTTGCACTTGAGGATCTTTGGTAAAAAACTAGTCCTTCATATGTTTCAGCGATCTGGAGACTTACCAGTCGGGGTACCTAGCAACATGGTCCAGTATGCAGCTTTAACTATGATGATAGCTCAAGTCTTGGATCTAGAACCTTATGAGTACGTTCATACCATCTCCGACGCCCATATCTTTGAAGAGCAACTACCTATGGTCAAGCAAATGCTAGAAAGAGAGCCAAAACCTCTACCAACTATGAAGATAAAGCCAGAAAGCAAGAAGATTAAAGATCTATTTGCCTTTAGGTACACAGACTTTGAGTTGAGTGACTACAATCCGCACCCGGGGATCAAGATGCCAGTAGCTATATAAATAATTATTCTTTACTTTTTCTTCTGATTTTCTGCGAGGGAGGCTTCTGCGGCTTCCAAACGTTTGAACAAAGCACTGATGCCATTGCTCACAATAGCAAAACGACTAGGTGTTTGAGCAAGATGTTTATTCTTGTTCAGTTGGTTGGGAGGGGATTCTATTGATATATTCTATAAAAACAACGTCAAGTAAATCTAGCCAGTATTCAATTCGTTGTTTGTGTAACAAATCAACAGCTTTTGTTTTTAAAAGTGAACGAATGTTTTTTGTTACATCTACTTCAGTTGCTTCATGTAAGTTGCATGTACGAAGATGAGTAGGTGGTGAGCTTGCTAGCTCCTTGACTTTAGAAAACGCATTCTCAATAGGTATGACATATGAACTGATAATTGTATCTGCCCAAGGACCATGCAGTAAGCATAATTGCATGCAGTGTTTAATCTCTAACATAACCATTGCTTTAAGTTGAGACAATCTCATTAGATTAAGTTCAGAAAAGATGTATGGTGATTCGGCAAAAGTGCCAGTTAGAACTATCAATTTAAAAACATCAGGAAAAGATTCAGGTGCTTGGTTAGTTTCTCTACCATTTTTAGAAAATATTGTTCGAGTTAAATCAGCCACTCTTTCTTTAAATTTATCTATTTGTATCATTTTATTCCTATTAATAACTATATGACTGCATTCTCAATATTATTTATCAATTGTCAACACCATAATATCTTGAATAAGATAATTGTTTTCCAACAATGTCCGACCAATCAGAAGAAATGAATAATTATTAACTTCCTCAAGCCAATTTGTTATCAGATATTAATAAACCCATCTGTGGTAGGATAAATCGAACACAAAAACCTACCAAAGTAACTCGCAAAAAGACTAAAATATGCCAGCCAAAAAAAACCCCAAACTTTTAGATATGGATAACGCTCGTCATGATGATCAGCGAGAGTATATGCAGGAGATTATTGAAGCTGGAGTTTGCCCTTTCTGTCTTGATCAGATCAAGCACAAATATAACAAAGAGCCTGTTATTAAAGAGACCAAATACTGGTTGCTGGCCAAGAATCACTGGCCATACGTCCATACCAAGCTCCATTTAATTGCTATATATAGAAAGCATGCAGAAAATATTGACGATCTTGATCCAGAGGCAGGGCAGGACTTGTTTGAGCTAGTCCAGTGGGTGAACAAGAACTACGATCTACCTGGTGGGGCAGTAACGATGCGATTTGGTGACTCCGATTATTCGGCCAGTAGTGTGGTGCATATTCACGCCCACATTATTGTGCCAGATATAGAAGATCCCAACTATCTGGATAAGCCAGTGAGATTTAAGATTGGGAAGACTACTAAAAAGACCATGTAGCTTTACTCAACTTTGGATATTTTTATATTTGCTTGTTTTAAAACCTCTTGTCCGTCCATAACAGCATACCCTTTACTAAAGTAGAGTTTTTTAATGCCGGACATGGCTATCATCCTGGCACAGTAGGGGCAAGGGAAGTCTGTGACGTAGAGGCTAGCACCCTCAAGTGAAATGCCTTGTTTGGCTGCTTTGGCAATTAGAGAGCTTTCGGCGTGAGCTGCGGTAGACAACTCCATGTGTTGACCTTTATGAAAAAGACCTCTGGTATCACCCATGATGTAGGGGGTTTGATCATCCGGCATATGTCTGTTGCTACCAGCAGAAATAACCTCTCCATCTTGACCCACCAAAACTGCACCTACTTGTCTCCAGAAGTCACTAGATTTTTGGGCAGAAGATTGGGCTAGCTTCATCATTTCTTTGTCTAGTTGAGATCTGGAAATGGTTTGGTCTACTTCAACTGTTTGGGGTGTTAGAGCCTTTTTTCTGTCCCAGCGCAGAAAGATGTTATCCCAGGTGACACTGGCTTGGGATAAATGATTTTCTATGATCTGGCGTGTGATATCTTCGTCTGGGGAGATAATATTAAGCGATGTATCTTTCTTGAATTCATCTATTCTAGCTTGGGTTAAGATCTCTATCTTGGGTCCCAGTTGCCACGACTCTATTGCCAGCTTAATTTCTTTTGTGTCTAGAGCTCTAATGTCTTTGTGCAGGTAATCTATGGTGGGGGATAACTCGCTTATTAGTTTTGCAGGCAATATCAGTAGTGAATCGGCTTTTTTATATTTGTCGATTAACTTAAAATACCCTTGGTGGAGGACTGGAATGTAGGCAAGAATAATGGTCATGCGGTTTGGGTTTGTTTTTTTAACTCAAGTACTAGTTCATCTACAGTTTTGATAATTCTAGTGGTTAGTATGTGACTAAAATTTTTGGCAAAACCTATCTGCAAGCGACGCAGTTTGGCACTAGTGGAAGTTGTGGCTTGGGGACTGAGCACAACCACTTGACCACAGATTTTTTCTAGTTGTTTGATTTGAGTGGCGGTGTAGGTGCGGGCTGTAGCTATTAATACGTCAGGTTTGATAAGTTTGATTAACTGCCACTTTCGAGTTTCAAGAGGCTTAAGGACTGCATAGTCTACAGAATTGAGATACTTGACCATTTCTAGCCGTTCATCTTCTGGGACGACTGGCCTATCTGGTCCTTTACGGGCCTTAACTTTTTTGTCACTGTCTACTCCTACAAACAAAACATCGCCGTAACTTTTAGCTTTGGTGAAGTATCTGCCGTGCCCGATATGAATCATATCGAAAGTGCCTTGGGTAAGGACAATTTTCTTATTTTCTTGACGCAGTTTGGTAATGATGGGAGGAATTAATTGGTAGTTTTTGATGATGTTTTTGGAACTCATGGCTAAGTTATTATACATAACAATTGTCACCGTGATAAACTAATGACGTGGTAAGAAAACTTGGAGAAAAAGCAGATAATGTGAGTGGTGATCGCACCATCTATGATGTGGGTTGGGGAGAGCTGATGGGTCGTAATTTTGTAGCTGGTATGAGTCGAGCTGTGGGAGGACTGTTTATTAATATTGTGTTGGTAGTAGTAGTGGGTTCTCTAGTGGTGCAGTATGTCTGGCCACAACTCCAGCCAGTGGTAGACCAACTAAATAATTCTTACCAGACGCTGTTTAGACTGGAGCAGACTTTAAGCGGGCAGTCTGAGACAGGTGGATTGCCTTTGGTAGGAGAGTCACTCCAGTTTGATATTCGTCAACTAGGGCAACCTGGAGAAGAGACAAAGAGTGTAGAGCTTGATGCTAGTCAGCTAGAAAAGTTGTTATTTGGAGATACAGATAAAGATGGAGTTAACTAGGGTATAATTTCTAACTGTGAAAACATTTTTAATTGTTGCTACCACTGCTGATGGTTTTATTGCCCAGGAAAGAGGTCAGACCTCTACCCAGTGGACGAGTAAAGAAGATGCTACTTGGTTTGCAAAGCGGACGAAACAGGCCGGGGTGTGCATCATGGGACACACAACTTTTGCGACCATTAACCGTCCTTTGCCAGGGAGGACAGTGATTGTGCAGACTACCAATCTTGATTCACTGGCGGACAGTGAGAAGCAGTATGGTCACTTAACTCTAGACGGTAACTGGAACTGGGTACCTGGAGAAACAGAAGTCTTGTTTACAGATCTAGAGACAGGGCAGATCCTGGAAAAACTCAAACAAGGGCAGGTAAAAGAACTGGCTATCTGTGGAGGACGAAGTGTTTACGCCGAGTGGATGAAGCTTGGGTTAGTTGACACTCTTTATTTAACCAAAGAGCCCAGATTATTTGGCACAGGGATACCATTATTCAAAGAAAAACTGGATAAACAACTTAAGCTTATATCGGTTAAAAATTTGAGTGCCCAGACTTTGCTCTTGGAGTACGAAGTCATATGAAGATAAATATTAAACGCTTTGATAAATCTCTGCCTTTACCCCAGTACAAGACTGGTGGAGCGGCGGCTATGGATTTGTCTAGTAGAGTAGAGATGGAAATTCATAG
>Ga0233437_1000450_pt1 | contig 95671 bp, 73 predicted proteins | sample SI_122_August201_FD_182714 | JGI IMG/M metagenome (GOLD analysis project Ga0233437, IMG submission 182714) | Seawater microbial communities from Saanich Inlet, British Columbia, Canada - SI_122_August2016_200_MG | ecosystem: Environmental > Aquatic > Marine > Inlet | place: Canada: British... | reverse complement strand
CGGGTTTCTGTGTTGATGAAGTATCATAATATATCTTTCCTGGAAAAGTAATGCTTCATCCTAGACCTGACAATATGCACCAGACCGTTTGCTTACGATAATGGAACCAACAATTACCAAAAAGAAAGAACACATTCCCCAAATAGAAATTGCTCTTGGAATATATTTTGATTTGTAGAATAGATAAAAGAAGATAAGAGATCCTAAACCAAGAAAAGCAAAGATTATAATAATCAATTGATCAAATATCCCCATGAATAATTCTACTAAAGACCGTTTTGCGTCCATATCAAATGCTAGTATGAAATTATTCTCATTTAGTAATAATAAAACAATCAAATAGCATAGCACCTGAATTCCTCCCAATATTGCTTCACCTAATCGAAAAGAAAATGCCATTAAAGCGAGTGGTTTGTTTATTACCTTTAATGTCTCATATAGATAAACACTTAGGGCTATAACACCTATATACATTACTAAATTATATGCTGTGTTTATTCTGAAGAACAAGTCATTTGCTACAATATTTTTTATTGTTTCAACAACATCCCCACTAACAGAATATTGCGAATCAATAAAAATTAGAGTTATTATTGACGATACTATAATTAGTAAATACAGTAATCCAACTTTTTTTGCAGTCCGATTACGTTCTTTGTCTACTTTTAAGTTGTTGATTTCCATATCTTAAGATTTAAATTAGACACATCTTTCTGTTGTTGCGATTGTATCAGAGGAAATTTATTTGAATATTGCTTTATATAGCATCTTACCTCTCATCTTTGGTGGGAAGAGAGCAAGTATTTTCATTTTTTTTGCCCCTGGTCCTACCAAGTATTGCATTTTAGGCTTCTCGTCTGTTAGAGCACGGGATATCATTTCTGCAGCCTCACTTGCTTCAATAGAAGGTAGATTTTTCACTTCTCTGTCGAAGTATTCTATTTGGGTTCTATACAGCTCGTAGACCTCATAATTTGTCTGCTCGGTCATTTTCTGTCTCTCAGCCATTATCTTTCCCAGCACATTTGTATTTATTTTTCCTACAACTATATTGGAAACAAATACTCCAAAAGGCATCAGCTCTACCCTTAGAGATTCACTCACGGCCTGTACCGCAAACTTCGATGCAGCATATACACTTTTGTCTGGAACGGCAACAAGTCCATGTCCTGAGCTGATATTAACCAATCGACCCATCTTTTCTCTGATCAGAGGGAGAAAGGTCCTGGTTACAGTTAGCAGGCCAGTAACATTCACATCAATTAGTTTTTGAATATCATTTTGATCCATCAATTCCAGTGGCCCATTTAGAGATAATCCGGCATTATTAATGAGATTAAATATTGTTCCTTCTTCCTTCTTCTTGATGAGATCGAATGCTCTTTGTATTGATGGATAATCACAGACGTCAAGGATGACCGGTGTGATATTATTTATTTCATGCTCTTTCAGTCTTTCTCCGTCACTTTCCTTGCGTACTCCGGCATAGACTTTTATGCCTATATTATCGAAGTAGATTGCAGTTGCAAAACCAATTCCGGATGATGCACCAGTGATTAGAACTGTTTGATTATTGAGGCTTCTATTTTTCATAATACTGTTTTTATTGTGATTTCAAATTCTAATACAAATTTGAGAACTAAAGATGACTCGTACGCCCATCCCTATAGAGATAGGCGTCAAATGAGACTCTGGACGTCCAAAGTATTGATTACCAATTATGATGCCATTCAAGCTTGAGTTATTTCTGTTTTGGTAGCTCTGATTGCAGATGAATTAAATCCTTTAACTATTAACCATACACCTAAAAATAGTTCGAATGGCATGTATGGAAGAAATAAAATAATTATACTACCGAAATCACGATTATAGAGAACTAACAGAACATTTATTGATATCAGACCGACTGCTAAAAGACCCCAGACAGATATTATACGCGGAATATACCTTGTTTTATAAAACAGGTAATACCATAGTATTCCACCCAAGATGAAGAATAACATGTGTATATGGTATAGTTGTCGATCAATACCATAATACAAGAGATCTCCTAATGTTTGAAAGTAGGATGATTCTGGAAATCCAGCTTCTGCGAACTTAATGCTCAAAGGGATCAAAGCAAAAGCACCTATCTTGCTTATTGCTAAGATAATTGCCTCCGTAAAAAAGCAACCCAGTGCTATAAGTGAAATTATTTTATATTTTTTATAAAAGACTATATAAAACATAACTGCCAGAAATATGATTCCAATGCTGGTAATCAGTTCGACAATAATGCTGATTCGCATCATGGTAATATTATTTGAGATATTCACAAGAATACTGGATATATTACCTGATCCAACTACTGATGTGAGAAGTAAATTACTTAGTATGCTGGCACTGAAAACAATCAATTGTACCAATCCTAAAAGTCTAGGCGTATTTTTATCTAGTTTCATTTCTTCCCTCTTTTTATTTGTTACTATGTTCAACAGTTATGAATACGTTCCCTTTATTATGCCCTGAGTATGATTTGGGTGGGTGATTTAGAACTTATGTGAGATAAATCACCCACTCAGATTCATTAGAATCTAAAGCCAAAATGAAGGCCAGGTTTATCTAAAAATAGTAAGTCTCAACTATAACCTAAAAGAAAATCCGGCATTCAACCCAATCCACATATTATAGTTCCCATTATTCGATTCTGTAGTTTTTATCGTGTAGGGAATATTTAAGATTGGATTGTTGCTATCAATTTTAGGCTCTGAATAATAGAGGTTGAACGACGGACCTGCAATCAGAGACAGCTTTTCACTCAATGCATATCTATAATTCAAATCTGCCTTGTAAAGAATATCGACATCTTCAAACCAATGCTCTTCCCATTCAAAATTGTCAGTAATTGTATTCATGGAAAGGTCAAGGCTTAATTTATGATTATTACTTAACGGAAGTAAACTTCCAAAGCCGATTCCTGCACTGTATGCTGCATTTCCTTCCTGGGTAGAGAAACCTGTCTTAAAAATGGTATAAAACTTTTCTACACCCATTTTAAAACTAAGATTAGCGTAAATCAAATCGCTCGCAACTACTTCGAATTCGTGATATCCGTTTTTGACAATGTTAATCAGTCCTATTGGCACTCCTTCGTCGCCATCTTTCACGACGTTAATTACACCAAGTTGCAGGCCCTTTAATTTCCCTGCTGTATTAATCACACCAAGTTGAATTCCTGAAAATTCCTTAGCTGCAATGTTGATTGTAGATGCATGAACACCATTGGAATTACCTCCTGCCATGTTTAACACACCAGATATGGCCGCTCCACTTAATGATTTTCCCGAGATATTTGCTACCCCTGAAAGAAAAACTCCATTGGATTCTTTCCTATTGATATTACTTACACCAGCCATCTGGAGGCCTGTTACATCTCCATTATTGTAATTGATTACACCACCTAATTCAGCGCCAGTGTGTAAGCCTCCGTTGATTCCAATTATTGCGTTCAAAGAGAAAATATTTGAGATGTCCTTCGAGCTTGTACCATTAGTACCCAAGGGATAGATAAATGTGAACTGACCTGCTTTCTTTATAGCTTCTTTATTCTCTTGTGCATTAATATTTAAGCTTGTTAAAGTTAAGATTAAGGCAAGCCCGAGGCGGAAAAAATGTTTAGTTTTCATTGTTTTTGTATTAAGGTTTAATAGGTTTTTTATTTAATTCTATTGTCAAATTTCGACGATCACTTTTCCTTTTACATGACCTTTTTCAGCGTAATGATGTGCATCCCTAATATTTTTAAGGGAATACGTTTTATCAATGACAGTCTTTATGATTTTTTTTTCATATAGGTCTTTTAACATTAAAAGGTCATCTGGTTTGAAATCTGAAAAAATGAATTTGCCTTTTTTCCTTCCAAAAATAGATGAAGAAAACATTTGTATGAGAAGCGGGAAACTTAAAACCGTTGAAATATAAACTCCGTGTTTTACCAATGATTTTTTGCAATCTGAATACGTTCTTTTACCAACACAATCAAAAACGATATCATAAATTTCTCCATTTTTTGTAAAATCTGTTGTCATATAATCAATAACTATATCAGCACCTGAATCTATCACCATTTTATGATTGGTTGAGCTACAAACTGCTGTTACCTTAGCCCCATGAAATTTTGCTAATTGAACTGCAAATAACCCAACTCCACCAGAAGCACCGTTGATCAATACTTTTTGGCCTTGCTGAATATTTCCTGTGTTTGTTAAACCAAATAATGCAGTTGTTGCACCGAATGTTATGCCGGCTGCCTCACCGAATGAAGCATTTGAAGGATTCAAACAAATCTCTTTTTCAGGTACACAAAGGTATTCAGCATAAGCTCCAGCCTTTTTTGCGCGACCAAAAATCATATCACCTATTTTAAATTTCGAAATATCTTTTCCAGTTTCTTCAATTTCACCTGAAAATTCCACACCCAAAATATTTATCTTAGGTTTAATAATCCCGGTCATTAATCGAGCAATAAGTGTGTTTCCACTTCTAAATTTCCAGTCCATTGGAGTTACTGTTGAAGCTTTTATTTTCACTAAAACTTCGTTATCACATGGAACAGGCTTCTCTATTTCTGCAAGTTTTAAAACATCAGGTGCTCCATATCTTATGTATGTAATTGCCCTCATTTCTTAAACTTATTGTTTTCCAAAAGCTCTTTCATTTTTGTCAAAGTATCAAAGGGGTTATCAATAGTGGAAACATTTACCAGGAAGCCTGGGAGTTTTCCTCCTGGATCACTAAAGCATTGGAATGTAACTTCGACATGACCATTGTTTAGTGGTTTAAATCTGTAGAAACCTTTATATTCAGGGATTCTTACTATCCCAGAATTTTTAGAAATGAAATCAGGAATACCTATTTCTTTAATTATTATTTCGTTTGTTTCAGGGTTTTGAGTTAAAACAGTATTAATAATAACATCTCTGTTTTTAACCGGCCATGGCGCATAACTCTCTATGTAAATAGTTTTTTCAGTTGGGCTAATAACCTTGAGTATCTTAGCTGACTCACACGCAAATACCCAATCGGGTTTATGCTGCATATCATAATACAATTTACAAAGGCTTTCTAAAGATGTTTTTATTTTACATACCGCCTTAAATTCCTTTACATTTTTATTTTTCACTTCTCTAGTATATACTTCTATTCCATTTTGATCTTTGGCTAAAAACCAATTGGTGGAATTAGATTGAGCATTTAGCTGATTGGAGAGCGTGATTACGAACAGCAATCCAGTAATAATTTTTACACTTTTAGAATAACTTTTCATGATTTTTATTTTAATTATTTGCTTTTTAAGTAGGCTTTGATCTGGGATAATACCGGATCTATTCCCTCTTTGTAGTTTTCAAAACTGAAGGCAACATACACATCCGGAGCAACCCAAATTCGCTTATCAGATGAGTAACCATACTGATGATATAAGTTAGATGAGCTCACAATAATACCGGTGTACGGTAATTTGATGGGGTTAACTTCCCCAATAAAATTCGGTTTAGAACCACTCGGTTCACCAATGAAAATTGTTTCGGTATAATTTTCTAAAATGTTTGTCAAATTTTGGGCTGCAGAAAATGTATTTGGGCCAATCACAGTAAATGATTTGCCTTTGATATTGACGTTCTCTGACAACATTAATGATAAAAAGTGCTTATTGAGCTCAGTATTCCCACCTCCGTTATTTCTGATGTCGAAAACAAAAGCTGAAACATCAGCAGTATCTACAAGAGCTTTTATGCGATCACAAAATTCTGGTAATGGATTATCTTCCAGACTGGTGATACTATTTATCTGGACATACAGAATTTTATCCTCTTCCAAATATTTGAACCAATACCATTTCAGGCTTTCCTTTCTGTAGTTTTCCAGGAAAATTGGATTATTTGTATTGTGATAGTCATGATAAGATATTAGTTCTGGGAAGGTTTCCTCAGTTTCGGATAAAATCTTTCGGGTACCTATTTCTCCATTTAAGGAATATCCAATTTCCAGTTCATCAATTGACCCACAAATTCCCAAGCCATGCAAAGTATTCATTTTGTAGAATTCCCAGTCAAATAGAAACCTATAATCCATGTCATTGTCTATAGGAATAACTGAGCATACAGATTTATAGACATCATCAAATTTCATGTCCTCAACTCGTAGGATCTTTGCGCCTAATAGATCAGTGTACTCCTCAGAGGTTTTAATAATATAGCATCCATCAGAGAATAATCTTGTAATCAGAGGCAGATCTTTGGATTTGGTTTTATTATAGTTAGAAGGCAACATCCTTGTATGTCCATCTCCGATCATTGTAACAAACTGTGCAATTCGCACCCAGATCTCATCTTCGTTTAATTTCGGAATATCAGCAATGAGCTGGTCTATAGTATGATCCCAATCGGCTTCGCTTAATTTAATAAAGGGATTATAATGAGTCTTCTTGAGCATGGTAGACGAATAAGTAAGGTCTGTAATCCAGTTTTCAATCATAGAACTGGAGTCAGCGCTCACAGGCGGGAGCAGCCTTCGAAATTCCTCCATTGTACTTAGCTCTTGAAATATTGAATCAGTAAGCACATCATCATTATAAGGATGATCACCATTTAACGGCGTATTAAGATGCTCCGACAAATAATAGACCGCTGAATCCCGCTGACCCAGGTTTACGTAATTGCATGATAGATAGTAGTTAGATCGACCAAATTCACCTAATTTTTGGGCCTTTTTAAATTCAGTTATTGACTTTTCGTATTCTTCTTGTTGGTTATATATTTCACCCAACAAATAGAAATGTTCAGAATTATATGGATTCTTTTGCGAAAGCTGAACTAGAAGGTGTTCAGCTTCTTGAAGCTTGTTTAAGGATCTCAGGCTATCTGATTGTATATACATTTCAATAGGATTCTGAGCCTTCATATTGGAAGCAGTGATCACACAAAAGCACATAATAGCGAGCACCTTATATGAATTTCTTATTAATCTTTTCATGGTAGTTTTTATTTGGGCTTAGTTTGGAGAAAATTTTGAATAATTTTAATGTATTCACATGTGTCCTTGACGATAGTTGTTTGGACAGTCTCAAAATGGCATTGCTCTATACAGGCTGATAGAAGTTGTATTTGTATGATTGAATTATCCATCTCCTGAGCTTCTGCCATGATCAGGATGTCATTTTTGAACTCATCTATCTTATTGAAATATTGTAGTCGTAGATTGCCCTGTTCATTAATGATGTTTTCCAGAATCATTTTGTTTGCCAGGGAACCATATCGCCAGTATATATTTTCAATAGAGTCTATGGTTTCCAGATACGGACGGCCTCCTTCATGGATCTCCTCCATCTGGTCTACATGAGCAAAGTAGTAATCTGATGATGCTTGCTGGTCAGGACCTTTTACATGTCGGGATTCAAACCAGTACCTCATGGATAGCTGTGATAGTCTGATTGTCTTTTTCTCAATAGTGTTTGGAGAGTAATCCCAAGGTTCAATAATAATCAGTTGGTAAACCTTTAAGGGATATTTCGAAGCATATGCGGTCGCAAGAAGTCCGCCCCAGGAATGACCAATGATGCTTACTGATGAAGTATTTGAATAATACTCAATTACTGAATGAAGATCTTCTATCATTTGATCCATATTCAGTGTTTTCCTATCTACTCTTTGAGAAAGCCCACTTCCTCTCTGATCGTAAAAAACAATGAAATGCTGGTTAGACAGTCGTTGTAAAGGCAGCAAAAGGCGAAAGTCTTTACCGGGGCCGTCATGAAGAATAATCACAACATCAGATGTGTCCTCTCCAAATGTTTCGGAATGCAATATGGTTTCCTGAATTTCAATACTTGGAATGGATAAATCAAGGTCTGCTGTTTCATACATTAGGTATTCATCCTCAGTAACAATGTACATGTGTAGGAACAACAAACCAACAAAGGTGATGAAGCCTGCCAGAATATATAGTGCTTTTTTTATCATTTGGTCTTAGTTGTAATATTGTTCTTCGGAATGTTTGATGGTACAAACAACTAACAAATATTAAAACCAGTCGACCAATCTTATAGGTTGGGACAAATCCCTATGATTCTGGACGTTCAATCTTAGAAAATCAGAAGCTATTGAGTTTTCATTTTCACATATTGTGAGGGGGTTACTCCTGTAGATTTTTTAAATATATTGTTAAAGCTGGACTTGGAGTTAAATCCGCTATCAAAGGCTAAAGCGAGTATGGTAAAGCTCTGGTTTTTAAAGTTTGCAAGTTTTATTTTCACTTCTTCAATTCGATAGTCATTCACAAAATCAAAAAATGTCTTGCCTATCTTTTCATTAATTACCTGTGAGAGGTGGTTAACTGATACATCCAGATGCTCTGCGACTTCTTGCAGACTTAGCTTACCATTAAGATATGGCTTCTCAACATTGAAGAAATCCAATAATTCTTGTCTGTATTTGTCAGCTTCATTGTCCTTAAGACCAGAATGAAGATATCTTGATTCAACCTTCTTTCGACTTGAACCTAGAGTTAATTCCTTTTCACTAGATAATGGTTCGGTAGGTGGTTTATAGATAGCCTGCTGCCTGATCCCATAGTATCCTAGGAAAAATATGGCAATGGCAAGACCAAGGTACCCGATTTGGTAATGCATAACATTACTGACAAATGGATAACTTTCAAGTATCATTCCTACAATGGAACTCAGAGTGAATATTCCCAATCCCACAACAATAAACTTTAACCAATTGAGACTAATCTTTTCTGTATAGGAGAATCTTGCACTTAGGTTTTTTGAGTGCGATCTTAATTTTAGTAGAGATATAACAACATATATGGGTACCGAAATCATATTCGGGAAGCTCATGATTTTCAATGTCTTTGATAAATCCTCGTTAATTATATTGTCATAATGGATCAATTTTTCGTCAGCACTCAGAAAATAGAACTCAAACATATAGTAAATGGTGAAGGTGATAAATGGAAGTGTGTGTAATAAATAAATTAGCTTGAATTTACCAGTTTTACTAAGCATTAGAAGAACATATACATACATGAACACCCCTTCCAACATGTTGAAGGCTGCTCCGGTTCCCAAAAAGTGAGGGTGGCGATAGAGAAATCCGGTAGTCCAGAGGTATACATATAAAAGGTGGATTCCCATGAAGATTAACCAGACTTCTAGCACATAGTCTGCGTGAGTTTTCCCCTTTTTATTAAAAAGGAAAATGGTCATAAAAAAGGCCTGAGCAGCACCTAAAAGTAGCAGGATATCCATTTCTTGAAGGCTGGTTTTCAAAGGAATAAAAATAATCTTAATTGTTCAAAAAGCAAAAACAATCGTAAACCTGTTTGTCTTTCAAAACTGAGCACTGTTTTGAGCACTGATTTGGTCTAAACCAGTGATTAATTACCTAATAAAGCTCTCCAGAGCAGTAATTGATAAAGCACGGGCACATTCTGATATGGTAATTGATAGATTTGGAATTATGCAAAAAGCCGAAGACCATAAGGAGAATGATTGTTGTAGTGGCAACAATCGTTGTTAATTGACAACAAGTAATAGAAAAAAAGCGTATACAGTAATCATGCTTAAAATATTAGTCATATCCCTCATTTCTATCAACATTTGTGCACAAGAGTATCCCTTTGTATATGAAGTGGACTTCACAAATAAAAATGATGCTTTTAACGTGACATTAATTGTCCCACAATTATCAGAGAAAGATGATGTGTATAGCTTTGTTTCATATGCTCCAGGAGTACATCAACCTTTGGATTTTGGGCGATTCGTCAAAATGTTTAAAGTTTTTGATGAAGCTGGAAATGAACTATTGACAAATAAAATTTCCACTAATGATTTCAAAATTCTTGACCCAACAATAGTTTCTAAAATCATATATGAAATTGATGATTCATTTGATATGAGTACAAGGTATCACCCTATATACCCTATGAGCGGAACAGGAATTAATGATGACTATATTATTCTTAATACTCATGGTGTTTTTGGCTATTTTAAAAATCTTAAAAACAAGCCAGTAAAGTTAAAACTCAAGCTTGAGGGAACACAAAAAATTGGCACTGCACTAAATATGGATGATAATGGTTATTATGAGATTGAATCTTATTACCATTTGACAGACTCTCCGATATTAATAGGTAATAAATTATCCTGTGCGTCCACAACTATTGATAAGATTCAAGTTGAAGCATATGTTCATTCTCCTTCTGGGGAAATTACCGCTCAAATGGTGCTAGATCAAGCCTCAGATATTCTTAATGCAGCAGAAAATTATATAGGCTATTCTCCTGTGGATAGATACACATTTTTGATGTTTTTCGCTTAGCATGAAGATATTCAAGCAATGCCAGTGTTCAATAGCGGTGGAGCAATAGAGCATTCTTTAAGTTCAACTTATGCTTTACCGGATATGCCTCAATATTTGCCTCTGCTTAAAAAAACAATTGCACACGAGTTTATGCATATTCTAAGCCCACTTCATCTTCACAGTGAAGTATTAGCTAATTTTGACTATTCCAGTCCGGTTTCAGAAGACCAACATGTATGGCTCTACGAAGGTGTAACAGAATGGGTTTCATACATCATGATGGTGAAATCTGGAATAGCGACTCCGCAGGACTATTTGAACTATTTATCTGAAAAGGCAAATAATAGTGAAAAGTACAATGACGAATATAGTCTTACACGCATTAGCCGAGAATGGTCAACAGATGAAGGCAACAGACAATATGGAAATATTTATCAGTTGGGAGCACTTACTGCCGCTATGTTAGATATTAAACTATTGCAGCTTTCAAACGGAAGTAAAGGATTACGAGAAGTATACCTTAATTTAATTAATAAATATGGGAATGAAACCCCATTTGAGAATGCCACATTTTTTGACACATTGGTTGAAATGACCTATCCAGAAATAGCTGATTTTATTGAAAATCATATCAAAAGTAACACTCCCTTTGATTTTGTAAATGAAATGAAATCGTTGGGGATAAAGTACTACAAAAAAAAGTGTGATCCTGACAACCTTCCTTCTATGGGATTTACTATCAGAAGAACCACTAACAATCAATCAACTGTCATGTCAATATCTTCGGACTATGCGGGCAATAAAATTATGGTAGGAGATATTATTACACATATTAATTCTACAGAATTGAATGAATCGAATTCTCAAGGGTTATTGGAGAGCATTGCAATAATGAAAATTGGCGATAAATATCAATTGGATATAATTAGAAATGGAAAGTCGATAAAGATTATTGAAAAATTATATGCCAAATACGATAGGAATGTATTCGAGTTTGATAGTAATGCATCTAATAAGGCAAAAGCATTGAGGAACATAGCGATTGCAAAATATGACTAGTCAGATTTAAATAAATCCTACAACCTGTTGCGAATAATGGAAAATAATAATAGGAAACAAAGGTGGTTTTTTTGAAACCGATCTTTTTATAACTTTTGCTATGCCGGATGGAGCTTGGTCGCATCCACAAAATTTAGGTCCAAAAATAAATAGCCCTGCTACCGATGGTTTTGCCTGGGTTTCACATGATGGAAAATACCTATTTTTTTCCAGCGACCGCAGAGGCACATATGATATTTATTGGGTAAGCCTGGATTCCGTTTTAACCAATTCTCCAAAAGTTCCATTAGTTGCTATAAATCACAATCCGGGTGATTATGAATTTTATCAATTATATAAAGATGTAAATGATAGCACAACAACTTTATACTTTGATTTATTTAAATCTGGAAGAACCAGACTTATTATCTACAACAGAGCAGGTCAAGAGTTAGAAACCATTCTCGATGAATTCAGACATGAAGGTAAGAATCAGTTTGCCTGGCAAGGTAAAGGCTTTAAAAAAGGCGAATATTTATGTAAACTGCTGGTAAGTGACACTGATACAAAAGAACAATATATGGAAACCACAATACAGATACTGCTCAGATAATTGAGTGCATAGTATTTTTATTCCAATCTGATTCTATTACTAATTCTTGATGTTTGTCATAGAAATCTTGTTGACCTAAACATCCTTGTTCCAGCAACAGAATGTCTGCTCTGGTTCCTGCCAAAGTCATAGAAAGTATCCTGAACAGAGAGAAAAACATGTAAACTTCAGATGGTTAATTTCAATTTGTAAAAAATTTGCAAATGTTTTAAGAGAGCGAGAAATGTTTTAAGAAAGGAGTTGTAAGTACCAGAAATAGAGAGAAGTAAGAAATGTGCAACCTGGCTGAGCTACATCCCGGAGTGGGTGTGAGTGTGGGTGTGTTAAGAAGTGTGGGTGTGGGGAGTGCAGATGTATTACTTTTTCCTCAACCTATGAAGATGGGATTTCCAATTAAAATACGGATAACGCAGAATAGAAAAGCTCATTATATCAACTTGAAGTACTATATTCCCGTAAATCAAAAAGATAGGTTCTGGAATAGTAAGAAAGGTGAGTTGAGGAAGAGTTTTGAGCATTATTTGACCTACAAATATGAGGAAGCCTTTAGTTATTGCGATACTAATTCTTAATGAATTCGAAAGTAATATAACTTCCCTCATTGCATTCGTAATTCTGCAGCTCAAGATGGCCATTATTTCTGCTGGTTGATTTTTCAGCTACTGTGGTGAGGATAGTGCAAACTCGCTGGTCTTCAATACGGTATTCGCTTATAGGGAAAGTATTTTCTCTAGGTATTGCACAGGAGGTGCTGGTAAGAGAAATCTCAATTGACTGAGTCCAACTTGTGGGATCAGTCGCGGTGTTTTTAATGTGCAGGCTAAAGCCCAGGATGGTTTTTTTGTCGTCGCTCATAACCAGTTCAAGTTGACCCGTGTAATTCATTTTATCGCCTGATTCAACCGGGGTAAAGTCCCAGGTCTGTGCAATATGGTTACCGTCGATATTAATTTCCGGTGGATAATGGTATAAACCTTCCCAATTGAATGTCGGGATAGTTGAACCGACGGCATTCGCATAATTCTCTACCTCAGAACCGTCTGATAGCACTCCATTAAAATAACCCAGTAGCTGAAAATCCATGGCGATGGATTCAAATTCTTTCTCAGTCACATTAATCTCGAAAGTTATCGGTACTAAATCATAGTAGGGTGTAATGGCTCTCAAATGAGAAACCATGGCCAATATGTGCTGGTTTTGATCCAGTTCATCACCCACGTTTATCAGCTTTAGACTAGTTCCTCCCGTATCCAGGAATTTAACGTCACCAAACTGTTCATTGTGTGTAAAGAGGGTGATGTTGTTGTATTTCCAATCTGCCCCCTGAAGTCTGAATTCCAAGTCTTTGTTCATATAATCATCTGGATCAATGACCAGATTATAAAGTTTGGCACTCATGTCGAGATACTCACCTTCAATAGAATATTCCTTTTCACCAGATTTAATCTCTACCGTCTCATCAACTAGGGTTTGCAAATCAATGTCGAAAATTGCTGGGTAGGTCAGGATAAAAGTTTGATAGTAGTCTTGCAACCAGTCAACTGGCAAAGTCACTTGATTCATTAATACCACATCAAGCGTTTTCATCTCGGCTTCACCATTGGTCCAGGTTTTGAGAAGGATTTCAGTACCAAACTTTTCGGTGAGAAAATAGAGCTGCAATCCCATCCCGATTCCGTGTTCTTCAACGAGAAAATCTCCTTTTCCATGTGCAAACTGATAACCCTTGAACGAAGCAGCGGCTGTACTCGAGAATAGGTACTGCCTGTTTTCGGTAATCAAGGTTTCTGCCCAAGCCCCACATGCTGAGCTAAACCAGAGGAAGTCCTCATTCATTTGGGCAGCAGTAGCAGTGGGAACTCCTCCTAATGTCACACCTAAATTATGTGTGAAAATACGTAAATACGGTAATGTAGTGAGGTGGACCAATTGGTAAAATGCAGCATATACTTTAGAATGCAACAATTCTGGATTTGCAAAATCGCTGCCAGTTGTATTTACGTTCAGGATATATTCTCCAAATCCTCCATAGTCCGCCGCAACCCATATAGATTCAGTATTTCCTTGTGATTTCGTAAAATGCACCTTTGTAATTTTTGGAAGTCGGCTATATATTGCATCCAGCTGATAACTCGGTGGAAGGTTAAAGTATTTATAGGCTCCTTCCAGGTAGGCTCCTATTAGATTGAGGTGTTCGGGTTTGGTCTCATTGTAGGGCCAAATAAGCTTGAAATGGCCATCATCTGTGAGTTTAGACTTTTTGATCCACAATCCTTCTATCGTCAGAGAAGTCGGTTTTGTGGCCGTATTTGTCTTCGTTGTCGACTTAAGGGTATCAAGACCAAATTCAGGTAAATAAGCCACCAAATAGCCCGATGAATCCACCGCCTCGATTGGAAAATAAAACAGTTCATTCTCTGGAGTTCCCGGACCTGTGTGCTCTCGTTCAATTGAAATATAGGCTTCGTCAAGTGGTTCACCTGAATAGGCGATCTGTATTCTAATCGGCTTGGACAGGACAAAGGGTAAGCCTTGAATCTCATAGCGTTGCGTGTAGCTGGATTCGTGGTATGGCCCGCTTGCGCCATTGACGTAGACACCAATCGTTTCAGTTTGATCGAAACATCCTGCTGGAATATGAAGGCTGAGTTCGTCAACCGCGAGCTCTCCACCCGCAGTTCCAATAGCTGCCTCAGCAAGAGCGGCCTGAGGAATGTAATCAAGCATCTGCTCACAAGCGCAAAAACATAGAATGAGCAGGGAGAGAAAGAGAGACGATACTACCCTAGGCAGAATGGATAACACGTGTTGAGAAATTGCCATGACTTCAGTGTTGGATTATATAAGCTAATTTACGAAATTCGAGCTGAGCAGCTAAATCTAATCAGGGACAAATGATTAGCTTGTAATACCAATTTTTATTGACATCAATCTGTTTGAGGTTTCATGAATAGACCATTGGTAAGCTCGGAATCCAGTAAAGAGTCAGTTGGTTAGGAAGTTATGAGTGTTGGGAACAAAGTATCCTACTTCTTCAAATCAAAATTGAAAAAGCGAATAAAGATTAATTAGTAGATGAAAAAGAGATATATAGCGATGTTAAAATTAGAGGGGCTACATTCCCAAGTGGGTGTGGATGTGGGTGAGGTGTGGGTGTGTTGGGAGTGCAAATGTATTACTTTTTCCCTAACATACGAAGAAAGGATTTCCAATTAAAATTAGGATTATTCAGAACAGAAATTCTCATTACATCAATCTTAAGTTCTATATTCCCGAAAATCAGAAAGAGCAGAACAAATAACGATTAGAATATATTCTTCACCTTATTAACACATAATTGTTTATTTCTTAATTTATTTGCAGGGTTACCTTTAGTAGTGTTATCAGATTAATGGATAATCAACTACTAAATAATCATGAGAATAATTCGAAGTCTTCTTACTTTTGTGATGGCCTTTTTTATTGTTCAAACAGCTATCACACAAAATGAAATCATAATCACTTCTACTCAGAAATATCTGGTTGTAGGTGACAATGGATTTAATCCTCAACCTGGTGATGTTCTTAAGGTCTTAGCTGATCGAACCGATTGGATAAAGATTGTTGGAATGGAAGGTTCTGAAGAAAATCCTATAACTATTGTCAATGAAGGTGGACAGGTACACATTCATACCGATGCCTGGGGAGCATTAGAACTAAAAGATTGCAAACATGTAATATTAACTGGCTCTGGAGATCCAAATACAAGATATGGCTTCAAACTTGAAGGAAAAACTGCTGGGCTGGGCTTAACAGAATTGAGTAGCAATATTACTGTGGAATTTGTTGAAATTGGAGGGATAGAAAGTAGCACTTCACCAGATCCGTATCCTTGGACATTTTTCGGAATAGTTGCAAAAAAGGATTTCAGCGGTAACCCACCTTCTCCGTATCCACAATTTAGAGATCTTATCATTCATGACACCTATATTCATGATGTCCATGAAGGAATGTATCTGGGTGAAACGAAATCCCCGGGAATGGAATTCATCGGTATGAAAGTATATAACAATGTAGTTATCAATACATACAAAGAAGCTATCCAAATTGCTAATTCAGTACAAGATATTGAGATAAACAATAATTTCCTGATGAATTCAGGGCTAGCTGGAGATTATAGCCATACTAATCTCCTTCAGATTGGGGATAATTCACAAGGGAAAGTATATAACAATATTTTAATTGATTGCCCTGCCTATGGTATCATTGTATTTGGTACGGGTCAAATTGAAATCTCAAATAATTTCATTGAGAATACCCGAGGTATGTTTTGTGACGATAGAGATTTTATTTTTGAAAATGCTGAGATGCATATCAATAATAATTATTTCAGGAATTCCATCGTTAATGAAGCCACCAATGATTTCCAAATAATAAAATATTACAATCAATATATGGATCTGTATGCCAGCAATAATGTCTATAATACTGAACCTAAATGGGGCTTTATTAATAGTATTGTTGGCGATCCAGCTTTGGATGAGGATAATATTTTTGCTGATATTCAATCAATTAGTTATAATGTAATTGAGGGGGAATTTGAACTAGATGAGTTTGGGCCCTTTGAATATTTCGGCTTTGGACCTTCTTCATTGGATCAACCAACACCAGATAAACAAAGAATACACCTTGACCCTTCAATGGCCATTGACCTATATCAACATCCTGAAGTGTGGTCGGCTACCAATCTTCTGGATGAGCAGAATTTAGATCCCTTGGCCGACGAACACCCAATTAGTAAATACTGGATGCCTGGTCGAAATAAGAAGAGAGCACCTTATCACGCTATTATCAACCTTGGCGCTCAATATTACATCGAAGATCTATATATCCATGATCTTCATCAGGATGGTGATATTACCATTAGTTACCTGGTGAATGGTGAATGGATAGATTTGCTAACTGATCCTTGTTTGAATAGCAATGCATGGAATCATCATGAGCTTAAAATATCAAGCAGTCAGATTCGATTGTCAATGTACACCTCATTGAAGGCAAGAATTAATGAAATTGCGCTGTACGGATATCAACTTAAATCCGGATCAATTAATGAAGCCAACAATATTGCAGTTCCATCTTTCCAGAAAGATAATTTTATCAAAGTATATCCTAATCCTGCCTCAGACTGGGTAACTATTCAAAGCTCATTCGACAGGATATCAACTGACATTATTGACTCAAATGGACGAGTTGTGCTTAGGTCTCAGGAGAAACAGGTAAAGCTCTCTGAATTATCTAATGGGCTATATTTCACTCGATCAAGAGATATTAAAAGCGGTCAGGTTATCACAAACAGATTAATCATTAATCACTAATTTCCTGTATTTCACCATTAGTATCCATACGTTCACCTAAGTTATTGGGATAGATTTTGATAGGAAGTATTTATCCTCTGGTTTAGCACCTGTTGTTTGAGCCACTCCAGAAGATTATTGTTTTCGATCCATATTGGTATTATTTATTGATAATATTGTTGAACAAGACCATTGTTTTATCAAATGGCGAATAAAGAGTATTCTTGGTTTTAAGTCATTTGAATCGGCCCAGATAACGTTGTCAGGAATTGAAACAGTGAGAATGATAAAGAAGGATCAGTTGATAAAACCGAGGATAACTCCGTTCAAGTCGTTCTGTTCTTTGGCTAGTTAGACTATTGAATTTTGGATAGATTAGATATCGACTACTCAGATGCGACAAAACATAATGTCTTATAGTAAAACACTTTCCTTTTACCTATATTGTTGTACTTAAAGTGCATTGTCCTCCTTGAAAGAACCTAAAAAAATCACTTTTATGAATCACCACCTGGTAATGTTGTCTGTTTTTGCAGTCGGTATTTGTATGTTTTTTTCTTGCTGCAATAAGGTTCCTGATGATCAAATAATAGTTGAATACAGGATTCAAAATCCAGATTATGAAACGATTGACTTTTTTTATTCTGATGTTTTTGGATTTGATCATAAGCAAGTCTTAACTTCTTCAGATACTGTAGTTTTTGATACAGTTTTCACTCTTGCTCCAATGTACCTGAGGTTTTCAACTAAGGAGTCTGTGGAGTTTTATGGCGAGCCAGGTTCCCATATTGTAATTGATCTTGATACAGGGGCATTCTTATCAGAAAGAATAAATGTAACTGGCAATTTGAGAGATATGAATAACTATCTAATCAGACTTGCTGGATTTCACGATGAAATGAATTGGAATGGTGGATTTGGCAGAGGACTGGAGCCTGAGGCCTTTTTAGAACTTTTAGATTCAATAAGAATGGTTAATGAAGGTTTTCTTGAAACAGCAAAAAAAAGAAATCCTGAGCATGTTTTTTGGACACAACAATTTGAGAATATTAAACTTAATGCACTGAGTAGAATGTATTATTATCCAATGCTATATCGCTCAGCCAAGGGGAAATATTTACCGAAAGAATGGTACGAGTTGGTAAAACCTGATTACAATTATCTGTTAGAAAGGCCTGATTTGTTAGATCTTGGACTGATGCAAAGTAATTTGGATGCATATATTTTTAATAAATCTCTTGCACTTGCCAATAAATGGACGGATGAGAATAGGGAAGCTCTAATAGAAGGGAGTTTGTCAAGAAGGAATGTTTATGAGTATGGAACCCAATTTGTTATAGACAGCGTTAATAATGAGGAGGTGAGAAACTTTCTCTTGTTGGATTTGGCTAAGCGGGCATTTAATCGTGGAGAATTAAAACCAATTGAGAACTTACTAGTTCTTTTCAAGCATAACTGCACTAATAATGAGTACGTTGAGTTTGTTAAGAAAGAGGAGGATAGTTGGAGAAAATTACAGCCTGGTGAATTAGCTCCTGCAGTAAGAGGTGAAACACCAGATGGTGAATCAAGAGCATTATCAGAATTCAAGGGGCAGTTTGTGTTTGTTGATGTCTGGGCAACATCGTGTGGCCCATGTATTGGAGAATTACCCTCCTTTCGAGAATTGGTTAAAGCTTACGAGGACAGAAATATTATATTCATTATGTATTCCATGGATGACAGTAGGGAAGATTGGTTGAACTATCTTGAGAATAATGAAATGCCAGGCATACAGCTGATTAGTGAAAGAGGTATGCCATGTGATTTTAGCGAGACTTATAAATTCAATGGAATTCCACGATATATGCTTTTTGATCCCGATGGTAACATAATTGGAACAGGATTGGAACGACCATCTTACTTGAAGCAGATAAAATATTTAGACACATCTCTGGATGATCCCAAGTGGGAGAAATACTAGCAGATTATAATGATATGAGTTTCTTAAGATGCCAATTGCGCCTGGTCAATTGAAGCTAAAATACTGTTTAGCCTGAAAATACATGTGTTTTTTCGAATTTGTGATGTTAATTAAATGGTATGGTTTTTGGCTATATGGGTCCTGATGGATTTTTGTAAATTTAGCTGTTAAAATGTCAGGAAAAGAGTACATGGTTCGTCTATTGTCATAAGAAAATCAAAAAATATTATAGATATGTTAGAATTTGGAAGTATCAATACAGATAAAGTAGAATCTCAAAAGCCTGATATTGAAGGTGAAGCTGAAAAAGTACGGGTGTTAATCCTGGGATCTGGCCCTGCCGGATATACCGCTGCCATTTATGCCTCACGTGCAAACCTGAAGCCGGTTATGTATCAGGGATTACAGGCTGGCGGTCAGCTTACAACCACAACAGAAGTAGATAACTTTCCAGGATATCCTGAAGGAGTTACAGGGCCATTAATGATGCAGGATTTGCAAAAACAGGCTGAGAGATTTGGCACCGATGTACGTTGGGGTATGGCAACAGCAGTGGAGTTTAGCAAAGAGGGTGGAAGCCACAAAGTTTGGATTGATGATGAGAAAATCATTGAGGCAGAAACGGTAATCATTTCAACCGGAGCAACTGCACAATACCTGGGACTTGACTCAGAAGAAAAATATAAAGGTTTTGGCGTATCGGCCTGTGCAACATGTGATGGTTTCTTCTATAAAGGACAGGATGTGGCAGTTGTGGGTGGTGGAGATACTGCGGCCGAAGAGGCTACCTATCTGTCAGGCATTTGCAAAAAAGTTTACCTGATCATTCGCAAGCCAATAATGAGGGCCTCAAAGACCATGCAGGAGCGTGTAGCTAATACTGAAAATATTGAAGTACTTTATGAGCACGTAACAAAGGAAATTGTTGGCAAACAGGCGGTTGAAGGTGTGTTGCTGACAAATGCAAAGGGAGAGGAAGTGAGAAAAGATATTACCGGTTTCTTTGTTGCAATCGGACACAAACCAAATTCAGACATTTTTAATGAGTATCTGGATATGGATAATACTGGCTATATCAATACAATTCCAGGGACATCCAAAACCAATATTCCTGGAGTATTTGCGGGGGGGGACGTTCAGGATAAACACTACCGTCAGGCTGTTACTGCTGCCGGATCAGGTTGTATGGCTGCCCTGGATGCTGAGAAATATTTGGGAGAACGCTATTGAGGCTAATTTTATGTTAAGCCGTAGCCGGATAAATCAAGTTTTGACAGGTCAAGAACTGGCATCATCTCCGAAATAAATTCATCCTCATTCGTGGGGATGGATTCTACTGCTTCTCGAATAGTTGTAAACCAAACCTGTTCAATTTCATCAATAAGTAGTTTGTCATTCTCAAAAGCCTCAGTAAGAATGTCTAATCCTTTAAGACATGCTGAGCGTGTGGCTTCAAGGTGATTGTCACTTTGTACGATGGCTTTTGATATTTCTATTACATTCTCCGGGGCAAGAATATAGGCTTGCGGATCGAAGCGAATATCGGAATTTACCATCAATGACTGCAGCTGGAGTGCGTTTTCTTTGCCTTGACTAAGGGCTGTATTCATAAGCCTTACATCATATTCAAGCTGCTCGAGATAGACTGTGGGTGCCATTCCCGCTAGTAATTTTATATTTTGAACTGATTCATTGCTCCATAAATCGGCACATGCTCCCGCAACATTTCCCAAAGGACTGGAATGGGCACAAGCAGAGGATTTGCCTTCCATGGATATTGGGGCACCTGTAATTGCCTTTATGAACGGTCCTTCATATCCACAATCTTTATCAGGACCCATGGCTCCATTCTCAAAAGCTACTAGTGATCTGACTATAGTTGCCAATCGGGCGACCGCTGCAAAAATCTTTGGTATATATTTCTTTTCGGCCAGAACCATTGCAGTGTTTCCGAAAGCACAAGCTGTATCTCCTCCGGGAGTTGTACCCGTTTTTTTGGCTATAGCACTAATCTTCTCCCAAATAAATGCCATGTCTCTGACTCCTAAAATTGCCTGAGAAAAGATAAATTGTCTGATGTCACACATCATTAGCGAATCATCTGATATCTCTTTACCACCTGTTGATTCAATTGATAGTAAGTCTCCTCCAGCCAATGCTCCTGCTTCGAATAATTCAAACATTGGCTCCAAATATTTGGAAGTTCGCATTTTTGGCGGACGATCAAATTCACGCAAATCATTTGGAGTGAGTCTTATCTCGGTTTTTAAACCATGCCGGATGAAATACTCCTCACAGATATCATTCATTCTTGTTACAATACCGACACCTATTTCAGGATATTGTGTCATCTCAACTACGGTCTCCAGTTCCAATATTAAACCATTTGAATGCAATTCAACTGCTCTTTTCAGAGCTCCTGTCGCAATGTCAGAATACTGTTTAAAAATCGCTTCCTGATTCGATATTGAAACTTCAATCGGGGGTAAAGTAAAATTGAGTTCAGGATATACAATCCCTCCTCCAATTTGAAGTCCGCGTTTAGTGTTTATAGGATTAGGAGCAATGCCGAATAATAAATCCTTTGGGTCTGAAATGCTTAAGTCTTTGAAATACATTGGTGTATCGTATGTTTCATGTAAAGGAATTACATTGATTTCTCAAATGCTTTCAGAAATCGGAATTCTGTCCGATTTATATTACAAAAATCGGTAATGCAAATCTGCTTGTCATATATATATAGAACACAGTAAAAGCATGATTTTGATCCGTATAATATTTCCCAGTAAACAAGATACAATACGATGAATTTTTTTGATGAGATAAAAGGTTTTCGTAACCTGTTTGTCGAAAACCAATTTAATACCACTTTATATGACTTCAAGAAAATTTTATCTGTTTCAGATAATGACAGTGTTTCTGTTATTGTCAATTCCGCTATTATTATCTGGCCAGGAAAATAGCCAGATTCAAAAATCTGAGAACTTAGCAGCAGATCTTGCTACAGGTACTCTTTTAACCCAGGTTCCCAATTCGGAGAAGCCTGCTCAGAAAAGCACTGATGTTAATGTTCGTCCGGTAGTTAACGGATTTGCTGGTGTAGGAGTTCTATTTGACAATGGGCCACTTATAAATGCAGTATGTCCGGGAACAGGAGCTGATGAAAGTAGAATCTTAGCCCCTTTTAATATTTATGGTTATGGGTTTCAAAAGGGTCCTGGTTTTTCTGTTGCCGATGATTTTGTCATACCCCAAGGAGAAGAATGGATCTTAGATAATTTCCTCACTTTCGGATATCAATCTGGTGCAGGGCCCCCATCTACTTTCACAGAATTGTATGTTCAGATATGGAATGGAAAGCCCGGGCAAGCTGGATCTACTGTCATTTGGGGCAATCTTACAACAAATGTTCTGGCAACAACTTCTTTTTCAGGAATATATCGGGCACCTTCTGCCTGTAATACCAATCGGCCGGTTATGAAGCTTGAAGCAAATTTCAGCAATAAAAAACTGACTGAAGGAACTTATTGGGTTGAGTGGAGTGCTGCCGGATCCAGTTTTAGTGGTCCATGGATTCCTCCAGTGACAATAACAGGTCAGTTAGTTACTGGAAATGCGATACAGTATACCGGGACATGGAACCCTATTTCTAATCCAACAGGTGGTACCAATTTCCAAGGTATGCCCTTTGTTATATCAGGAACAGCAGTGGCTGGTCCTGTAATAATTACACAACCTGATCCGGTGATAGCTTGTGAATTTACTAGCACAAACTTCACGGTCACTGCAACTGGCTCTGGCGTAATTAACTACCAATGGTGGAAAGATGGAGTCGATATACCTGGCGCTACTAATCCTTCATATGCGATTCCTGTTTTGGCTCCCACTGACGCTGGTGTATTTACCTGCTTGTTGACTGATGAAAATGGATCTACTTTGTCAAATCCTGCAAACCTCACAGTATTGTCTGCTTCCGCTCCTAATCTTACAGGGACTAACGCTGTTTGCCTGGATCTTCCCATTCAGGAATACCAAACCGATATGGGACAAACTGGATACCTGTGGCGGATCTCATCCGGAGGGAAAATATATTATGATATGAACAAATATGTCATTAAGGTTGAATGGGACACACCGGGTGATCATACGGTATTCGTATCGTATAAAAATCAAAATGATTGTAGAACTGAAGAGATTGGCCTCGATGTGACTGTCCATCCATCACCGGATCCCGTTATTGCTGGTGAAAATTATTTATGTCTGGATAATACCATCTATAATTATTCAACTGATCCAGGTATGAGCCAGTATTTATGGAATATTGTTGGTAAGGGCAGAATTGTTTCAGGGCAGTGTACTGCCAATATTGAGGTTGAATGGACCGGTATTGGAGATCATCAGCTTTTCGTAAGTTATATGAATGCGAATGGTTGCTTTCCTGTGGATCAAGAGGGTTATATGGTGTATGTGCATGGTGTACCAGCATCCCCTGGAACTATTTCTGGTCCTGGTTTGATTTGTACCAATGGAGGCATTTATACTTTCAGTGTTGATCCGGTTGAATTTGCATATTCATATACCTGGGCTGTGCCTGAGGGAAGTGTTATTACTTCTGGTCGTGGTACGAATTCTCTCTCTGTGATGTTCCCAACAGTTTTATCAGGTGCTATTACAGTTTTTGCTCATAATCGTTGTGGGAATGGTTCTTTATCTGATGAATTGCCTGTGGTTGTTAGTGTACCCCCTGGTACTACCGGTGCTATACAGGGTCCTGCGATTTTATGTGAAGGTAATCTGACAGGTAGCTATCAGGTAGATCCGGTGGAAAATGCTTTAGGATATGCTTGGAACCTGCCGGATGGAGCATTTGTTGTGAATGAACAGAATACCGAAATGGTAACAGTTGAATTTCCTGAAGGTATGATAAGTGGCAGAGTTTCAGTGAGAGCATATAATAATTGTGGTTTCAGTGCACCAGCTTCCTCTCTGGATATTGTTGTTAATGAGGTTCCTGACGCACCAGTGATTACTGATGTCGGGCCACTATTAACCAGCAGTGCCAATGTGGGTAACCAATGGTATTTAGATGGTGAACCTGTATCCGGGGCAAATGCTCAAACTTTTGAAGCGGCTATTAGTGGTGAGTATTTTAGTATAGTCACATTAAATGGCTGTAGCTCCTCAAAATCTAATAAAATAAGTGTGATAGGAACGGGTGTTATCCAAAGTATTATTCCGCAATTGGATATTTTCCCTGTGCCAAACGATGGTACTTTTACCGTTCGCTTGAATCAGCTAAATCAGGAGGATGGTCAGTTGATTATGTACAATTCTTTGGGACAAAAGGTTTTTGAGCAGGATATTCCGTCTGAGATTAACAGAGGAGAGCACAGGATTACCATAAAAGCTATTAAAGCAGGATGGTACCTGGTCTGTCTGCATCAGGGGCAAATTATGCTTAGAAAAAAAGTATTAGTGTTATAAACCAAAGCAGATTTAAAAAGAAAAACCGGCACATTAATGCCGGTTTTTCTTTTTAAAATATTTTATGTGGTTCAGACCATTATTCAGACTATTGAGCAATTGGTTTCATAACTTTCTCTGAATCATATAGCTTGTTCTCAAGCTTGTATTTGATTTCGGAGAATGCTTTGATGGTTTCTTCTACATGGTCGAGGTTGTGCATTGCAGTTGGAATCAAACGGAGCAGAATTACACCTTTTGGCACTACAGGATATACAACTATTGAGCAGAAAATTCCGTAATTCTCTCTCAGATCCATCACGAGGTTAGCTGCTTCCATAACAGTACCGTTCAGCATTACAGGGGTAACTGGCGAGTTTGTGTCACCCAGGTTAAATCCTTTGGCTTTTAATCCTCCTTGCAGAGCATTAGTAATTTCCCAAAGCTTTCCTTTAAGTTCAGGACGTGTTTTTAATAATTCCAGTCGTTTCATTGCTCCAATCACAATTGGCATAGGAAGAGACTTGGCGAAAATCTGAGATCGCAGGTTGTAATACATGTAGTCTATTACCTCTCGATCAGCTGCAATGAAACCTCCTATCAATGCCATTGATTTGGCAAAGGTTCCGAAGTAAATGTCGATTTGATCCTGTACACCAAAATGTTCTCCAACTCCTGCTCCGGTTTTACCCATGGTACCGAAACCATGAGCATCGTCAACTAACAGTCTGAAATCAAACTTCTTCTTCAAAGCAACAATCTCATCTAGTTTTCCTACATCACCTGACATGCCGAATACACCTTCGGTAATTACAAGAATCCCACCATCATCTTTTGCTGCCCATTTAGTTGCTCTTTCGAGCTGTTTCTCCAGATTCTCCATGTTATTATGTGGAAAAACAAATCGTTTGCCCATGTGCAAACGAAGTCCATCCAATATACATGCATGGCTTTCAGAATCATAAACAATCACGTCTTTCCGGTCAACCAGGGCATCTATAGTAGAAACCATTCCCTGGTATCCGTAATTCATCAGGTATGCAGCTTCTTTGCCTTCGAATTCAGCCAGTTGAGCTTCAAGCTCTTCGTGTTGAGCTGTGTGTCCTGACATTGCACGTGCACCCATTGGGTACGCTAAGCCCCAGTCTTTTGCTGCCTTAGCATCTGCTTCGCGAACTTCAGGGTGATTTCCCAGTCCGAGATAGTTATTTAAACTCCAGGTAAGCACTTTCTTACCATTAAATTTCATATGCGGAGCAATTTGGCCTTCCAGTTTAGGAAAAGCAAAATATCCGTGAGCCTCTTTTTGGTATTGACCGAGAGGGCCCATGTTCCGCTTAATTTTCTCAAATATGTCCACGCTAATTACTTTTTAATTAAAAATATTTGCAAACAAAATTACTATTTTTCCTCACTATTACGTTATAGTACAAATATCTGAAAATGTTGTATATTTGCGCCATGTTTAAAAAACGTACCTTTCAGGCTGTAGCCCTTGTCTTACTGGCAGTTCTGTCAATTTCATGCAGTGAGTATCAAAAAATACTTAATAGCAGTGATTATGACCTCGTTTATGAAAAAGCCAAAGAATATTTTGAAGATGAGGATTATCTGAGAGCCTCAGCTCTGTTTTTAGAGTTGATGAATGTTTATAAAGGTACTGATCGGGCTGAAGATGTTTATTATCATTATGCTTACTGTTATTATCATCAGTCTGACTATGTGATGGCAGGTTATTATTTCAGGCAATTTGTGACTACATTCCCAAATTCACCTCAGGCAGATGAGTGTTCCTTTATGAATGCATTTTGCTATTTTGAGGATTCTCCTAATCCAAATCTGGATCAAACCAGTACGTATAAAGCGATTAATGAATTGCAGCTGTATGTTAATTTACATCCTGCTTCAGAGCGTATTGATGAGTGTAATCAACTGATAGATCAGCTGAATGATAAACTGGTTGAGAAATCATTTAATTCAGCAAAGCTATATTTTGAATTGGGTGATTATAAGGCATCAATAACCGCTCTTAATAATAGCTTGAAAACCTATCCCGAGACACGCTTTCGTGAAGAACTTATGTATTTGATTCTTAAGTCAAGTTATGATTTGGCACGAAACTCTATCGAAAGCAAGGTTAAAGAAAGATATGAGAATACAATTGAAGCATATTACGCATTTATAGAAGAATTTCCTGAAACGCAACATTTACGTGAAGCTGAGCGTATACATGCTACTGTTCAAAAAGCCCTAGGTGGTGAATAATAAATTTTTACTTTAGAAATGTATTATAAAAAGACGAATGCTCCGGGTACCACGGTGACCCGAAATATGAGTGAACTGGCTCACGATACCAATAATGTGTATCAAACAATTTCAATTATTTCGAAGCGGGCTAATCAAATCGGTGTAGAGATTAAAGTTGAACTGAATTCAAAACTTGAAGAATTTGCTTCTTATTCTGATAATCTGGAAGAAGTTTTTGAAAACCGCGAACAGATTGAGATTTCAAAATTTTACGAGCGCTTACCTAAGCCAACATTGATTGCTGCTCAGGAATACGTAGAAGAAAAAGTATATTACCGTGTGCCTGAAATCACTGACGAGACAAACGAGTAAGAAACTGCTCCCATGTTACACGGGAAAAAGTTCATTCTGGGTATTACAGGAAGTATCGCCGCTTATAAAGCAGCTTACCTGACACGTCTGTTAAAGAAGCAGGGTGCTGAAGTGAAAATAATTCTGACCCCTTATGGGAAAGAGTTTATTACACCTGTTACCCTGGCCACCTTATCAGACAATACCGTATTAACTGACTTTTTTAAGCATGATGATGGGGCCTGGAATTCACATGTTGAGTTAGGCCTTTGGGCAGATGCCATGATTATTGCCCCTGCAACGGCCAATACTATTGCTAAAATGGCGAATGGAGTTTGTGATAATTTGCTCCTGACCACCTATTTGTCGGCCCGCTGTCCGGTTATTGTCGCTCCGGCTATGGATCTGGATATGTTTCAACATCCTGCAACTCAAGCTAATCTCAAGACTCTGGAGTCATATGGTAATCATATTATTGAGCCAGCTACCGGAGAATTGGCCAGTGGCCTTGAAGGAAAGGGCAGGATGGAAGAGCCTGAGAAAATTGTTACCTGGCTTGAGGGATTTCTAAAAAAAAAACAACGGTTCACAGGTAAAAAGGTTCTGATAACAGCCGGACCCACATTTGAGAAGATCGATCCTGTCAGATTCATTGGAAATTATTCATCTGGTAAGATGGGTTTGGCTCTTGCAGAAGCTCTTGTTGAAGAAGGGGCGGATGTTAGCCTCATACTTGGACCGAATTTGGAAGTCGGGAATCCCCGATTGCATCGGGTCAGGCGGGAATCGGGAATCGGGAATCGGCAGGCGGAAATCGGTAGGATATCTCTTATTCATGTTGTATCTGGTGAGGAGATGTATAAAGAGGCTCATGAGATTTATCCGGATATGGATGTCTCGATTATGGCAGCTGCAGTCGCGGATTTTAAACCACTTGATCCAAAGGAAAGTAAGATAAAGGGTAAAGAAAAGGGCTTTAGCATTGATCTTGTTCCCAATCCTGATATTGCTAAGGAATTAGGTAAGCTTAAAAGAGCTGATCAGCTTAATATAGGTTTTGCTCTTGAAACGGATGAGGGATTGGAATCTGCCCTGGCTAAGAAACATCGTAAGAATTTTGACTTGATTGTCCTCAATTCTTTGCAGGATCAGGGAGCTGGATTCGGAGGAGATACAAACCAGATAACATTGATTGCCAAAGACAATAAACCAAGGAAATTTGAGTTAAAGTCAAAGAAAGATGTAGCAAAAGACATTCTGGATGAGATTGTGAGAATAGGGAATCAGGACCAGAAATTATTTCCATGAAGCAAGTATTATCACTGTCATTATCACTATCATCAATCACATCATCATTATAATATTGTATGATCAACAAACTTAAAATATTGATTCTACTCTTGCTGACAACACAAGTTGTGATTGGTCAGGAATTAGAGTGTAACGTAAGCGTAATGTCTCAACAAATTCAGGGATCAAATAAACAGGTTTTTGATACCATGCGCAAAGCCTTGTATGAATTTGTGAATAATACGAAATGGACTGATCATGTATATAAAGATGAGGAACGGATAAAGTGTTCAATGATGTTCAATATCACTGATCAGATTAGTTCTGATGAGTTCAGGGGTACTTTACAGATTCAGGCAAACCGACCGGTATATAATAGTTCATACGAAACCAATCTTTTTAATTACAGGGATAACGATATACATTTTAAGTATGTGGAATTCGAGGCTCTTGAGTTCAATGAGCAAGCCCATACGAACAATCTGATTTCTTTAGTAGCCTATTATGTGAATATCATTCTCGGATTGGATTACGATACTTTTTCACCTGAGGGAGGGACTTTGTTTTTTCAGCGTGCAGAGACTATTGTTTCAAATGCTCAAAATGCACCTCAATCGGGTTGGAAAGCTTTTGAAGGTACAAAAAACAGATACTGGCTTGCAGAAAATTTGTTGAACGATAAATATTCTGTAATGCGAGATTGTTATTACAGGTATCATCGCATGGGGCTTGACAGGATGAGTGATGTTGTGGATGATGGTCGTGGAGAAATTGCCGAAGCTCTGACTGACCTGCGCGGCGCTTATCGTGAGAATCCCTCTGCCATGATTTGGAGTATCTTCTTTACTTCAAAAGCTAAAGAAATTACCGATATTTTTACTGAAGCCTTTCCAGATGAACGATCCCGCGTTGTTCAGGTACTAAAAGAAATTGACCCGGCCAATTCCAGTAAATGGGATATGATAAATAAAGGAACAGGGATTTAACAAGTAACCCCGGACCCCGGACCCCGGACCCCGGACCCCGGACTTTGAACCCCCGACCCCGGACATTTTTATTATCTTTAAAACCAAAATTTTCTTGTATGCTCGCTTCTCTTTCCATCAAGAATTATGCTTTAATCTCTTCACTGTTCGTCGATTTTTCAATGGGTTTGACCACAATAACAGGTGAAACCGGAGCTGGAAAATCTATACTTATGGATGCCCTGTCTTTGATTCTTGGTAATCGGGCTGATACTTCTGTTTTGAAAGATAAAAAGCAGAAATGTATCGTCGAGGCCAGGTTTCAGGTACAGACTAAGAGATATGTCAATTTTTTCAGCAAGCACGATTTGGATCTTGATGAGGGAATTATTTTACGTCGCGAAATTGTGCCCAGTGGCAAATCAAGGGCATTTGTCAACGATACTCCTGTAAACCTGCCTGTTTTAAAAGAGATTGGAGATAAACTGGTTAACATTCATGCCCAACATGAGAATCTGATGCTGAATGAGGATCAGTTTCCTTTGCTGGCTCTGGATGCTTTTGCTGGTCTTACAAGTGTACGTGAATCCTACGCTGTAAAATATTATGAATACCTGGCTGGAAAGAATGAGTTAGATCTCCTGCGAAGGAAATATCAGGAAGAGAAAAGAAATCAGGATTTCCTGGAGTTCCAGCTAAAACAACTTCAGGATGCACGCCTTGATCAGGATAGTCAGGCAGATTTGGAGGCAGAACTTGAAGTTCTGGAGCATTCTGAAGAGATTCAGCAGCAAGTTGGGAATACTGTATTTTCTTTTGATGAAGATGAGCAGTCAATTTTATCTGTAATTAAGATGAATATCCAAAGTCTGCGTTCGGTTGAGAGTTTTTACAAGGCATTAAGTGATCCTATTCGAAGAATGGATGAGAGCTATGTGGAGTTGAAGGATCTTATTCAGGAATTATCAAGATTATTGGATGGGGTGGAGGCTGATCCTCAGCGATTAAAGTATATTAAAGACAGGATTGACTTGTTGTACAGCTTGCAACAAAAGCATCAGGTGGGAGATCAGCAGGGATTGATCGATTTACAGCTCAGACTAGAAAAGCAATTATCTGGAATCCATATTTCTTCAGAGAAGATTACGAAGCTGGAAAAACTTGTTGAAGAGAGGCTGACAAGCCTGCTTAATGCCGGGCAGTTATTATCCGACAGGAGATTGAAAGCAAAGCCTGACTTTTGCAATGAAGTTGAAAGTATACTGAAAGACCTGGGTATGCCTCATGCTCGTTTTGATCTGTCCTGTGAATTGCTATCTGAACCATCTGAAAAAGGTCTCGATGAGATGGAATTTTATTTCACAGCAAATAAAAATCAGGAACTGATGCCAGTTTCACGCGTAGCATCAGGTGGAGAAATGAGTCGCTTAATGTTAAGTGTTAAAAGCCTGATAAGTGACTCGCTGGAGATTCCGACATTAATATTTGATGAAATTGACTCCGGAGTATCAGGTGATATTGCTGATAAGTTGGGTCGCTTGATACGCTCTATCTCCAAAAATCGACAAGTTTTAAATATAACTCATCTTCCACAGGTCGCCAGTAGTGGTGATCAGCATTATCTGGTATATAAATATGATGATGACACAAGCACGCATACGGCTGTTAAAGAGCTTACTAATGAAGAGCGTGTTGTTGAGTTGGCGAAAATGTTAAGCGGAGAAAAAGTAACAGATGAGGCCATACTCAATGCCCGCCAGTTATTAAACTGATTCTGTGCGAACTATTTCTCTCTCAATTTGTATTAAAACATAACTTATAAAGTGAAAACCTATGGCGTATAATTTACTTAAAGGTAAGAAGGGCATTGTTTTCGGTGCTCTGAATGACAAATCCATTGCCTGGAAAGTCGCAGAGCGAGCACATGAAGAAGGTGCTGAACTTGTCTTAACCAATGCCCCCGTGGCTATGCGGATGGGAGAAATCAATAAGCTGGCTGAGCAAACCAACAGTCAGGTGATTGGTGCAGATGCAACAAATTTGGATGATCTGAGTAATTTACTCAGTCAGTCGATGGAAATTTTTGGAGGAAAGATGGATTTTATTCTTCACTCTATCGGGATGTCACCGAATGTTAGAAAGAAGCGATCATATGATGATCTCGATTATAAATACTATTCTCAGTCAATAGATATTTCGGCCATCTCATTTCATAAACTTCTGCAAACAGCAAAGAAAATGGATGCGATAAATGAGTATGGCTCTGTTGTAGCCCTTACTTATATAGCAGCCCAACGAACATTTTACGGCTACAATGATATGGCAGAGGCTAAATCAGTTCTGGAAAGTATAGCCCGCAGTTTCGGATACATTTATGGACGTGAGAAAAAGGTTAGAATTAATACTGTGTCTCAATCTCCTACTATCACAACAGCTGGTGGCGGGATAAGGGGTTTTGACGGTTTATATGATTTCTCCGACAGAATGGCTCCACTTGGAAATGCCAGCTCAGAGGAATGTGCTGATTATTGCGTTACCCTGTTCTCTGATTTAACGCGTAAAATAACAATGCAGAATCTATTCAACGACGGAGGATTCTCAAGTATGGGTATGAGTGCCCGTGTGATGGGATTCTATAACAGATGTCTGGATAATCTCCTGCCGGATGAATGGTAGGGATTTTTTTTACCCGTAGATTAGCAGGAAGATTATTGGCAGGATAACGCCTGCTATGGTCCACCATGCACCTCGTTTTTTTATACTGTGTTTGCCGGATTTAATAATAAATAGTCCGGTGACGGATATTATTATCCAGGCTATACAGAATATATCGGAGAACCATTTCCACCATCGGCCCGGGTTGTAGTGCAGAAAATTGATCTGATACAGAACCGGACGCTTCTTAACTGTTTCCAGCAAGCCTATTCCGGTTTCCATGTCGAGCTCCATGTTTCCGTTTTTAAGAAAAACCTTGAGGCGCTTGTCAGTGGGGAAATAGAATTTTTTATATTCATTACTGACCTCAATATCGCTGAGTAATTCAGCGATCCATTCTGAACTTACGTCCGACATTTTAAACGGGCCACCATACTCAATTTGATAACGATGGATATTGAAATTAGGATTAAAGTCCCTCATATGGTTAAGGGCAATACCTGAGATGGCATAAAGGATACTCATTCCAAAAAAAAGGTAGCCCAGATCCCTGTGGAGAACACGGATTAGTTTTCGCAATGTCATGATGATAGGAAATGATAAGAAGGTCAGGTTGCCCTAACCTTCTTATTTAGATTTGATAATTAGTTTTCTTTCTCGGCAATTTTGATGATTTCAACAACATAGAGTGGCTTAATCTCTTCCATGTCGCAATCTTCAGCAGCAACTTCATTGTCACCTTCAACGTGCTCTTTCTCTTCAGTAGGATCATCACCTTCTGAATGTTCTGTTTCTTCTCCTTCTTTGTGTTTCATGTCGGTATCTTCTGAGAGAACAGGAGCGGCCATTTCTTCTATGATAACACCAGTAATTACTACTTCACTACCTTCAAGAGTTTGGTCAAAAGCTGCAAGATGTTCGCTAACAACTATTTTCACTCTGTCTTCGTTGATGAACATCTTTTTGCCACCATGCTTGCACACATGCATTACAGTACCTTCGAAAGTTACTTTCTGATCCACCATGTCAGCAGCTTGCTCAGAAAATTCGGCAGTAGTGATTTCAATTGCTTCTTCTGAATTGGTGTTGCAAGCCACCATCAGAACGAGGGCAAACAAGCTAAATAAAATTCTTTTTGTCATGATAAGTTGTTTTTGATTCCAGGTTAATTTGAGGGTGTAAAGATATTATAATTATAAAAAATAGAAGAAGTCTTAACACATCTTTAACAAAGGTCTATTTATTTGAGATCCAGACGGTTGATAAGACGTAATGTATAGGTGTATTTGTTCAGATTTTTATCGAAGATCCCGGCATGATCAATGCTATCTTCACGAACATATTCGGCAGCATGAATAATCTTTCCAGGGCCGCTAATAATTCCAGCATGAATAATCTCTCCTTCCTCGTTGTCAAAGAAAGCAAGATCGCCTGCTTTTGCATCCTGAACAAAGCTTAATGGCTGACCCAGTTGAACCTGTTCAGACAAGTATCTTGGCAGGGAATGCCTTTGCAGTTTGGCTACCATTTGGATGAGACCTGAACTGTCAATTCCGAAAATACTCCGGCCTCCCCAATGGTAAGGTGAATGAATAAATACAAGAGCGAGAGCTTCAATACTGCTTGCACCCTCGAGAGCTGGAGGCTCAGGCACTGGAGTTTCAAATCGAAACTTCACACCTGCCAGCTCGAAAGAATGTCCCAGCCTGGGAGGGCAGGGTAATGAGCTGCCTGGTAAAATTGTGAATGTATATGAGCAGTACCCGGGTCTGCTAAGTATAACTGTCTGACTTGTGATGTATGTTGATTTGTCTGACAGCAATGGTCCTGGTTCATCACTCTGTAAAAAAGAATGGCTTTGAACCCAGCCAGTAGATTTGTCAAACAAACTTTGAATCTCGACCCAGTCATTAGATCCATTCAGAATCTCAAAGCACTCACCAAAAAGTAATTGGTTGAGCATTTCACTGGTGTGGTCAGCTTCTTTGTAAACAGAAAGACAGCTGATCGGTACGATACCATAACGCTTGAAAGTAGTATTCATCCGTTTATTTATTTCATTTACTCCCGGATTTAGTCAGGAGAGCCTACATATCAAAGAAATATTCTTACATGTAACAATCTGCTTTTAGATATTGTCATGCTCGATTCATGCAACTAAATTATTAAAATTCTTGATTGGCTGTTGGAAATGAAAGGATTCAAATTTATAAAATGTTATTTTTGCTTAATTTTCATCCGTATATATTTAATTTTATTTGTCGGATGGAGCTCGCACAACAAAAACAATCATCGGGTGTGTGTTAAAAGATTTTCCTTTTGTCATACTCGGTTCATAGATTATGAAAGCTATCTTACGAAAAATCGCTGTTTATTTCTCTCGCATTATTACAGGCCTGCTGTTTATTGCAGCGGTTGTGTCAGTATACTACTTGTTTCCTCGTCAGGGTACTTTCCCTTTCGAATTCCAAAAGGGATCGCCATGGATGCACGAAACTCTGATTGCCGAATTTGACTTTCCGGTATTAAAGTCTGGCGATAATCTAATCCAGGAGAGAGATAGTATATTGGCTCAACTAAAGCCTTATTTTGAATTGGATGAGAGTGTGAGTGCCGAACAAATATACCTGTTGAGGGATGGTTTTCATCTGGTTTGGGATCGATATGTGGCCACATATTCGCTCGACACTTTGTTATCAGGTCCTGTCTTGCATAATTTGGAGGCAAGATATCTCTTACGTGTCAGTGCTTGCCTGGATTCTATTTACCAGACGGGAATTTTACCGGAGCTGGGTGAGTCTGAGCTATTGACAGATGTTGATAATGGTTTGATGGTAGTTCGAAACAAAATTGTTTCTGACCGTTTACCAAATGAAGTTACCGGTACCCTGGAGAATTATCAAAGATTGAAGCAAATGCTGCAGGATACCCTGTTATTGCCTGGTGTTGACCGGGAACTGGTTGATCGCTTATTTGGAGAGATTGGCTTTAACCGATACATTCTGAGCAACCTGAATTATGATCATGAAACTACCCTTGCAGTTCAGAGAACCTTACTTGATGAGATTAGTACAACAAGAGGTTTGGTTCAGGAGGGACAGCGTGTAATCGGACGAGGAGAAATGGTAAGTGATGAAGCTTTTATGTATTTGGAATCTTTCAGATCGGCCTACGAGGCCCAAACGGGAGATATTACTACCATTTGGCTGATCAGGATCGGACAGGTGTTGTTAATTGTGACCTGTTTTCTTGCTCTGTTCTTTTTCCTGAGGCAATACCGCCCAGAGATTGTACGGAATAATCTGAAACTTACTTTCGTGTTGTTATTGATAGTATTATCGGTGCTGGCTGGAAGTTTTGGCGGACGATCAGAAACTATATCCATTTATCTGGTGCCATTTATTATAGCTCCAGTTGTGATGAGAGCGTTTTTTGATTCGCGGCTATCTCTTTTTATTCTGCTTATTACAATGATGATAGTGGGATTTCTTGTGCCGAATGGTTTTAATTTTATCTTCATCCAGATCATGGCAGGTTTTGCGGCTATTGTTTCTTTTTCTCATTTGCATCGAAGAAGTCAATTAGTTTTTACAGCAATTATTGTTTTTCTGGTTTCGGCGATACTTTATCTGGGCCTTGCCCTTATGCATGAGGGTTCATTTTTATCCATAGAATGGATTAACATTGCCTGGCTGGCTGCAAATGCTGTTTTGGTTTTGTTCTCCTATCCGCTCATATATATATTTGAGAAACTTTTTGGCTTCATTTCAGATGTTACCTTAATAGAATTATCAGATTCGAATCATCCGATTCTCAGGAAACTGGCCGAGGATGCACCAGGGACTTTTCAGCACTCAATGCAGGTTGCTAATCTTGCAGAGACAGTTATCCGGTCGATTGGCGGCAATCCACTATTGGTCAGGGCAGGAGCGATGTACCACGATATTGGAAAGATAGAAAGTGCAATGTATTTCACTGAGAACCAGGTTGACCATATGAATCCACATGATAATATGGACCACAAGGAAAGCGCAACATTGATTATTAAGCATGTGATACGTGGAGCTGAAATTGCGAAAAAGAACAAAATTCCAAAACCGGTTGCTGATTTTATTCTGACTCATCACGGTACAACAAAACCACAGTATTTTTACAAAATGTATAAAAGGAAACATCCGGAGGAAATTATTGAGGATAAAGAATTCCTGTATCCGGGTCCAACTCCGAATAGTAAAGAGGCTGCTGTGATGATGATGGCAGATTCAATTGAGGCTGCTTCGAGAAGCCTTAAAGACTATAGTGAAGCATCTCTGGGACAATTAATCAATGATATTATTGAGAGTCAATTGGCAGAAAATCAGTTTAATGAAGCAGAGATTACATTTAGAGATATTACAAGGGCAAAGGAGATATTTCTTAAAAAGCTAACCAATATTTATCACGCCCGGATTCAATACCCCAAATAATTACTTGAAAGAACGTAAAGAATGAGACGAAAAACAGCATTTATTTTATTGGTATTAACTGTTATTACAGTTGGCTGTAAAAAGTATGAGGAAGGACCGGCATTTAGTCTGTATTCAAAAGGACAGAGAGTGGCTGGGAGATGGTATTTTGACCGTGTGGCCTACAATGATGTTGATTCTATTGAGGTGTATAATACTAATAATATAGAGTTTATATTGCATGATAGCCCTGGTAAAGATAAGGGGGCATATACCTGGGATCGCCAACCCGGAGGTCAGGCATACGATCCTAATCTGGTATATTTTGGTTCATGGCAATTCTTTGCCGATAAGGATTCGGTAAGATGGATAGTGCTTAATAAGGATGTTCAGGATACTACTGATTGGCGAATTATCAGACTGGCCTATGATCAATTCTGGCTAGAACGACAGTATAATGATTCCACCGTTTTAAGGTGGAATTTATGGAAAATGGTATTCTAAAAAAAAGTGCCGGAATTCGGCACCTTTTTTGAAAAGTTCATTGCCAGATAGCTCTATATCTTAGATTCAACGATTGCCAGAATCTCCTTTTCCAAAAGAGCAGAATCTATTTTCAATGCATCTGCTTCTTTAATGATGTTTGATTTGTATACCTCATCTGATAAGTCACCCAGGTTTATTTTTACATTCAGATAGGCACCAAAAACAGCAGACCGGGCAGCCAGAGCTGCTACGCCTGCATCACTTACCGAATTAGGATTCCCTATCTCTGCCATCTTTTTTATTACTGTCATACTATCAAAAGCCAGTTTCATAGTTTCAAGAGGTACCTGAACTGCAATCTTTGTAGCCTCCTGAATGGCTGCTTTACGTGCTGCCTTTTCATCATCTGTGCCTTTAGGTAATCCGAAAGCATCCATGATTCCGTTAAAAGCCTCGGTATCCTCATCCACTTTATACAGCAGCTTTAAATAAGCCTCTTTGCCCTGGACTGCCCATTCAGAAAACTCTTCCCAGCGCTCATCCCATCCTCTTTTATGTGCTGAGAGATTAGCAACCATCGTAGCCAGGGCAGCTCCCATTGCGCCCATATAAGCTGCAATAGATCCACCTCCTGGGGCGGGTGATTCAGAAGCAGTTTCTTCAACAAAAGCAGAAAGGTTCATTGAAACAAGTGGTTTGCCATCTGGACCTGCCATTTTATATTCAATAATTCGTTCTTCAGGGATGAAAGGCTTCAATTCGTCAAGCCCCATGGATTTTACTGCAATCTTGATTAATTCACTATCTGGTACACCAAGAGATCTCGTTTGTTTTGAAAGAAAATGTCTTCCTGCATCCAGCATGGCCTGCAAGGGTATTAGTCCGACAAGTTCAGAGCCAGTAACTCTCAGACCCCGTTTGTAGCAACGGTCAAATACTTCATCATAAGCTACATGAACCGGTGTGATAGTGATATCTGTCAGGTTCATAGATATTTGACAAACAGCGTATTCCTCAATATACCATCCAATGGCTTTAACTTTCTTCAGACTTCCGGCAACACGAACTTTATTTCCTTTCTCATCTTTTACAATTTTGCCTGAAATAGGGTCACCCTCTCTTAATACCCGTCCGGCCTCCCTAACATCAAAAGCGACAGAATTAGCACGACGTGTAGATGTTGTATTCAGATTGATATTATATGCTACAAGGAAGTTTCTGGCTCCTATAGCAACCACACCTGTTGACGGCACGAAACGAGCAGGTCCGAAATCGGGTTTCCATTCCGTCCTTGATAATTTATCCGGCAGGCCTTCATATTCACCTGAACGAATGCTTGCCAGATTTTTTCTTTGATCAGTTTGAGCAGCAAATTCATAGCAATAAACAGGGAAGTCAAGTTCCCGACCCACTCTTTCGGCCAACTTATGAGCGTATTCCACAGTTTCTTCCATGCTTATGTTAGCAACCGGCACCAAGGGGCATACGTCGGTAGCTCCAAAACGGGGATGTTCACCCTGGTGCTTACTCATATCGATCAATTCACAAGCTTTTTTGATTGCCAGGAATGCCGCATCGATAACTTCTTCAGGTGTGCCCACAAAAGTCACGACTGTTCTGTTGGTTGCCTTTCCGGGATCAACATCTAAAAGACTTACTCCTTCAACTGATTCAATCTGATCAGTGATTTGTTTTATTATGGCCATGTCGCTCCCTTCAGAGAAATTGGGAACGCATTCGATTAGTTTCGTATTCATATTATTTTTCCGTTTAATATTACTTTGTCTATAAGGTTAGTGGTGTATGCATATGGTAGAAATTCTAATCCCGTGATTTCCTTGGTCAGGATCAGATTCGCTTTCTTTCCTATCGTTATTGTTCCTAATTCATTTTCTACTCCCATTGCGTAGGCTGAATTTATGGTTGTGGCGTGAATAGCTTCTTCAGGGAGCATCCTCATTGTAATACATGCAAGTGACATAATAAATTTCATATCTCCGGATGGTGATGATCCCGGATTATAGTCAGAAGCGAGGGCCAGTGGTAATCCGGAGTCAATGATTTTGCGAGCCGGAGCCCAATCCATACCGAGGAAAAAGGCTGCACCAGGAAGAAGGGTTGGCATGGTTCCTGAATCGCGTAGTACTTCAATTTCGTCTTCACCAGTAAATTCAAGGTGATCAACTGATCGTGCGCCGTGCTTGACACCTACTTGTATTCCACCAGAATAGTCCAGCTCATTAGCATGAATTTTTGGTGTGATTCCATACTTTGCTGCTGCTTCGAGAATGCGGTCAGTTTCGTCGACGGTAAAGAAACCTCTGTCACAAAACACATCCACATAATCGGCTAGCCCTTCATCGGCTACTTTTGGCAGCATATCACTAATAAGCAGATCGACATATTCGCTCTGTCGCCCTTTATATTCAAGAGGTACTGAATGAGCTCCCAGGAAGGTTGATTTCACAGTTATGGGTGATGATTCCTTTATTTTTCTGATCACTCTCAGCATCTTCAGTTCAGCTCCCGTCTCTAAGCCATATCCGCTTTTTATTTCAACTGCACCTGTACCTTTACTGATTATCTCATTAATTCGTTTCATGGCCTGTTCAAAGAGGTCTTCTTCAGTACTATTTCGAAGAAGCCTGGCACTATTATTTATTCCTCCCCCTCTTTTAGCAATTTCTTCATATGACAGGCCTCTGATTTTATCAATATATTCTATTTCGCGTGATCCCGCATACACCAGGTGTGTATGTGAATCACAAAATGCAGGCATAAGTAATTTACCACTGGCATCCAGAACGGGTGAATCCGTTTCAGGGCATTCTGACATTGATCCATATGAACTAATCTTGCCACCAGTGATGGCCAACCATGCATCCGGCAGGGTATTCAGATTAGCCATTTCTTTGCCAGCAACATAAGGACGATGGCTTTCGTCAATTTGAACCAGAGTCTTGATGTTCTTTATAATGAGGTCCATGAGTTATAGTTTACCAGTTTTATTTTTCAGCCATTCCCTTTCCTTATTGTTCAAAAAGGAATGTAGTTTATCATAAACCTTCTGATGATATACATTAAGCCAATCGATTTCCTTATCGCTGAGAAGGCTTTTTTTAATTAGATTACGATCTATCGGTGCCAAGGTAAGAGTTTCAAAACTATAGAATTGTCCGAACTCAGTTTTTATATCTTCAATACAAACTGTCATGTTTTCGGTACGCATGCCATGAGATCCTTCACGGTAAATTGCCGGCTCGACTGTTGTGACCATGCCTGGTTGAAATGAAGTATTCATATTGCCTGATGCGCCGGTGCCGATAGTCTGTGGACCTTCATGTACATTTAAAAAGAATCCGACACCATGACCTGTACCATGACCGTATGTGAGACCATGATCCCAAAGGGCTTTTCTGGCCAGAATATCCATTTGGTAGCCTTTTGTGCCTTCGGGAAAACGAAGCATACTTACTCCCAGCGTTCCTTTAAGAGCCAGGGTGAAGTCACTTTTTTGCTGTTCAGTAGTTTTACCTAATGTTATTGTTCTGGTAGTATCAGTGGTTCCATCAAGATACTGACCACCTGTATCGCACAAGTATATGCCTTCGGGATGGAGTTCTATATTGCTTTCCTCATCAACTGCGTAATGGACAATCGAGCCGTGAATTCCATATGATGAGATTGGATGAAAACTCGGACCCTGATAATTCTCCTGTTCTTCCCGGAGTGCGGCCAAATGATTTGCTGCAGACAGTTCAGTGATCCTTGTTTGCCCAATATTCTGATCGAGCCAGCACAGAAACTTCACCCAGGCAACACCATCTTTTACCATCACATTTCGCAAACCATCAAGCTCTGTTTTATTCTTTATCGCCTTCAAACCAGTAACCAGGCCCATGCCTTCGATGATCCTTATTCCATGCGGAATCGACTCGACCAGAGTCTGATTTGTTTTGCCCGGGTCAAGCAACAAGGATGACTCAGGTGGCAAATTCTGCAGAACATCAGCAAGCGCATCATAGTCCATTATTCTGATTGGGCCGGTCAGTAAATCAGCTAAAAGGTCATAATGAATCTTATCACGATTGATGAACAGGATACTATGTTCAGGACCAATCAGGGCATAGCTTACGAATAAGGGATTAAACTCCACATCTGTTCCTCTGAGGTTAAATAACCAGGCAATTTCATCGAGTGTGCAAACTAAATGATGTGTTGCTCCTGCTTCTGTCATAAGTTTACCCACCGCATCGAGTTTGCTGGTACGGGATTGTCCGGCGAATTCTACTTTGTGCTTAATGATTTTGTTAGCAGGGAGAGAAGGACGGTCTTTCCAGATCGCACTTATCAGATCAAGGTCGGTAAGCAGTTCAAAGTTCTTTTTGTTCAGCTCATCTTGCATATATCCAATCATGGAGGCCGGAACCATGTTTCCGTTTATGGCAATTCGTGATCCGGCAGGAAGGGTATTAATTAGCCAGATGATGTGTTCAGGTGTATGGGGAATTGTAAGCTTAACTAATTCCATTACCGAGTCAGACAATTGTTCCTCTGCCTGAACAAAATAGCGGGAGTCCGTCCATAAACCCGCAAAATCTTTTGTGATAACAACTGTTCCGGCCGAGCCTGTGAAGCCAGATATCCATTCTCTTTCAGCCCAGTGCTCAGGAACATACTCCCCCATGTGAGGATCGGTAGAAGGAATTATGACGGCGTCAAGATTATTTTGCACTAATAATTCACGCAGGGCTCCGACTTTTTTGTTGATTGACATATACTTTAGATTAAGATTTACAAAATTTGAAATATTATTGGAAGGAACATGCGATAATTATCATTTTCTTTATACAAAATATCAAGAAAATGCTTAAGAAAGTTCCTCATACATATGTAATCATCTTTGCTATCATTCTTTTAGCAGCAGTTTTAACATGGTTTATCCCCGGTGGAGAGTTCGATCGCGAGACAGTTTCAGTCAACGGAACAGATCGGGAAATTATAGTGAATAACTCTTTTCACTTTGTTGAGAGCCAGGCTCAGACCTGGCAGGTTTTTTCAGCCCTATTCAAAGGCTTTGTCAATACAGCCAATATTATTGCATTTATCATACTAATTGGAGGAGCTTTCTGGATTATGAATTTCAGTAAAGCTATTGATGTAGGTATTTATTCTTTCCTCCGGATGACTGGCAAGTTCGAGAGAAACAAAGCTGTGCGTTACCTGGGGGTCAACAATATTATTATCACTTTCATCATGCTGTTATTTTCAATTTTTGGAGCCGTTTTTGGGATGAGTGAGGAAACCATAGCCTTTATAATCATTTTTGTTCCTCTTTCGATTTCCATGGGTTATGATAGCATTGTTGGTGTATCAATGGTCTTTGTTGCGGCGGGATTAGGTTTTGCTGGTGCTTTGCTCAATCCTTTTACGATTGGAATTGCTCAGGGATTGTCGAATATCCCATTGTTTTCAGGTATTGAATACAGGCTTTTCTGCTGGATTGTAATCAATTTTGTTGGAATGTTTTTCGTTCTGCGGTATGCTGTGAGGGTGAAGAAAGATCCAAAACGCTCGCCGGTATATGAAGCAGATGCCTATTGGCGCGATCAAAGACAGATTGATATAGAATCAGTTCAGTCAAAACCTGGCATTAGTGCATGGGTAGTATATGTTTTATTGAGCGCTGTATTAATTTTTATTGCAGTTCAGAATCCCATCACTGATATGCAGATTGGAAACCAAATATATAGTTGGCCTGGACTTCCTGTACTAGCAGGCTTATTCACTTTAGGCGGTTTATTATCACTTAGAAAGTCGGTTCATTTCTTTGTTTTGCATTTGCTGGCCATGACTATGTTTTATCTGATTGTTGGTGTGATGGGCTATGGCTGGTACGTGATGGAAATTGCTTCTCTTTTCTTTGCCATGGGACTATTTTCAGGCATTACTATGAATTATGCACCGAATAAAATCACCAAACTTTTCATCGAAGGCAGTAAGGATATATTGGGAGCAGCAATGGTAGTCGGGCTTGCCGGAGGGATTATTGTTATTTTGAATGAAGGGAAGATCATTGACACTATCCTGTATGGAGTTTCAAAGGCTATGTCAGATGCCGGAAGGCTGACATCAGTAGGTGTTATGTATGTTTTTCAAACAATGTTAAATGTGGTAATTCCTTCAGGTTCAGGTAAGGCGGCATTAACAATGCCAATGATGTCACAATTCTCTGATCTGATAGGTTTGTCACGACAGGCCACTGTTATGGCATTTCAGTTTGGTGATGGTTTTACAAATATGATAACGCCAACATCAGGTGTATTGATTGGAGTTCTGGGAGTAGCAAAAATACCTTATGACAGGTGGGTTAAGTGGGTGACTCCTTTGATTATTATACTGATTATTATAGGCTTTCTACTCCTAATTCCAACAGTAACAATGAATCTAAACGGCTTCTAAAAACAAGCAGTACCCAATACTTCGAACCCCGGACCTTTTCCGGACCTTTTCCGGACCTTTTCCGGACCTTTCCCGGACCTTTTCCGGACCTTTTTCCAGACTTCGGACCCCGGACCTTTTCCGGACTTCGGACATTATTCTTTTATGATAGAAAAGGCAGTGCTTGTTTTTTTGTATTGAAAATGAATGAAGTACATCCCTCCCGCGAGGTGCTCAAGATTGATTGGGTTTTGTTCTGGGCTGAATGTTTCAAGCAGTGATCCCTGAATATCTCTAATCATGATACTTTGGAGCAGTTCGGGTTTCTCAGGCTCGAAATAGAATATTCCGGTGCCAGGATTTGGAAAAACATTGACCACGATTGGTTCGGGTCTGGCATCAATCTCAATTTGAGTTAGATTTCTTTTAAAAACACCATTAATAAAGCTAAACGCGATAGGCACCCTGAATACCAAACCACTGGTATGATCACCGTTATATTCAACATAATGATGCTTGATGCCGAATATATTGAGGGTATCTGATAAAGCCCGGTTTTGGAGGTGAAGATGATACTCATCCTGTGCACCACAATCAAAATATATTTCCAGATCGGTAGCTGGCATATGCCAACGTACCATTTCAGCAATATTATGAGGATTCCAACGATCCAAAACAGAGTCAATAATTTCAGCCTGAGCATCCAGCGGAAAGTCAACAAGGTTTGGTGATGTCGGATTGGGAGAAAAAGCTCCTGCCATGGTCATCATAAGGTTTGTAAGACCTTTGCCAGGCTCATGATTCCAGGTATATGGAGGATCACCATTTTCGGCTTTAACATCTGGTATCAGCATCTGCAACATCTCAATATTATTAGGGCCGGAGTGAGCTGCTATTGCACAAAACAAGTCGGGATGCTTCAGCACTTGTTTGAAGGCTCCGTATGATCCCATTGAATGCCCCATTATGGCTCGCATATCCCTGCTTGGATTAGTATTGAATAATGAATCAATCAGAGGAACAATATCATAACTAATCAGATCTTCGTAATTCCCATAAAGGGAAGAGTTAGTGTAAAAACTTCCATTAAAGGGGCCAACCAGTCCATCGGGCATAACGAGAATAAAATGTTCCAGTGAACCGCTGAGCCACAGAGCATCAATAATCGGAAACATAAAACTATAAACATCATATCCTACAGATGCACCATGAAGAGTGTAAATAACAGGGTATTTTTTGTAGCTGTTTTCAGGATTGTAGTCTGGTGGCAAGTAAACCCGAACAGTACTTTCACTATCAAGAGCCTGACTGTGAAAAGTAATATCCTGAACAGTGCCAAGGTGGAATTGCGAAAAAGATGCCCTGACAGGAAGAAGCAAAACAAGCAATAAAATACTTATCCTCAACAAACCACGAACTTCAATAAACAAATAAGATCCCATCACTCTCCTTTCATTTCCGATTTCCCGCCTGCCCCGATTTTTATCGGGGATTCTCGCCCCGATGCAATCGGGGAATTCCCGACTTCTGCCTCATCCTCCAAAATTTTGCAAAATCTGGGCAATTCCGATTCCCAGATAATTTCCTACAGCATATCCAATCAATCCAACAGTAAGTCCGGCAATTATTATCTCTTTATTCTTCAGTGCTGCTGCTACAACAGGAACAAATGGAGGAGAGAAAGCCAATGCAGTTGAGGTAATGATTACCGTATCGGTATCTATCTTAAAGATCATTGAAAGCAGAATATGAATAATCAGGCTTCCCCAGACAGCCAATACAACATAGAAGAATAGATTTCCTGAAATATTTATCAGAGAGCTGAAGTCAGCCATTGAAGCGACTGCCATACTAAAAACAATTATCAGATACATTCCGAATTGGAAAGACTTCTCAATTCTGTTAATCGATTTTATAAAAGAAACAACTATAGCTGCTGTAGTAATAAAGAGTATAAGAACCATTGTTTGATGGTCGGGATGAAAGAGCAGCGACAGGCCAAATCCGGCAGTAAAAATTAAAACTGATATACCAAGAGCTGCAAAAAGAGGCAGTATTCTTCTTGGTTTTAACATTCCTTTATATGAATCGAATTCTCCTCCATCATAATTCGCTTTTTTCGATTCCTTATTATTTAATGGTTTGTATGCTGGTAAAAACTTATTTAATACTTTTTGCCCGATTGTTATAATGAAAATGAACCATACCAGACAAACGGCCATATCATAAGTATGAGTAAGGATGTATGTATTCTGGTCTACGCCGATGGCTGTTCTGATTGCTGCCATGTTCGGTGTTCCACCAGTGTAAACCCCGGTAAGGAGCCCTGCAACTTTATGCCCGTCATCAATATGCTGGCCAAAGAAATAATAACCCAGAACAACGGCGACAATAACTGAAACAAAGGCCAGAATGAGAGCCAGCATAGTTTTTTTCGCATGCTTAATCCATTTTCTGAAATCAAGTGAGAAGAGGAGTAAGGGTAGGGCTATTGGAACTGAAAGGCTTGCGATTTTCTGAATGACATTCATAGCTTCAAATGTTACATCCGGATCTAGTGGCATATCAGGTAGAACTCCAATTGCCCGGAGTGCCAGTCCGATGGCGTAGGCCCAAATTATCGCACCTATTTTATTTACCCATTTTACACGTTCACAAACATAGATAATCCCGGCAGGTACCAGAAAAAATACAAGAAGCAAAATCAGGGTTTCCATACAGTATTAGATTAGGTTTATCTCATGTCAAATATTTCAACGTCAGGATATTTCGATGCATCAAAAATAAAGAATCTATCATCTACCTGCACATCCGGTATTACATTTGATATCTCAATGATATACTGATTGTCATCGGTACCAAAATATTTTACCTCCCGGATAAGCTTTTTTGTGAGATCTATAGTAATCAGGATTCGTGAGTAATCATCATTTTCGCTTGAGGGTAATAGCTCAATTGTTTGTGATCCACTTTTTTTTGAGATGGTTTTTAAATCGAAATCCTTTTGGTAAAGAGTAAAGATATTTTTCGGATTAAAAAACTCACTTTCCATGGGATCGACGATAGTGGCTTCATTTAGATCTTCAGAATAGTTCCACAGCATTTCACCGTTGCACAATGCCAGTATACCCATCATTGTTAATCTGAATTTATCTCCCTGCATTACCATACTTCCTTCAAAAGTATCAGAAATATCTGCCTCGGTATTCTCGAGGGTGAAACTGAAATCGGCCTGCAAGGCGCTATAAGAGAGAAGATGTGTTGATACCTGATCGAGTATCTCACGTGCATTGTCTTGTGCTCTCAGGTTTGCTGAAATAACAAACAATACTATTATTGATAAAATTATTTTGATATTATGCATCCGTTTATATTTGATCATTTAGAAATTTCTCCAGCGAATATGCATCCTGGAATAATACTTGTCTTGGTTTACTGCCATCTACAGGTCCTACTACTCCTGCGGCTTCGAGCTGGTCCATTATACGACCTGCTCTGTTATAACCAATGGAGAATTTTCGCTGAATCGAACTTGTTGATCCCTGTTGAGTTGTTACCAGAAGCCTGGCAGCATCTTCAAAAAGATCATCAAGCTTGTCCATATTAACCTGTCCTTTTTCTTCCTCATTTGCCGTGCGTGGTTCGGGCAGGAGCCAGGCCTGAGGATAACCTCGTTGGTTGGATATGTGTTGGGTTATTGCTTCCACTTCCGGAGTGTCAATAAAAGCACACTGTAAACGTTCGAGGTCAGCGCCCTGAGAGATAAGCATGTCACCCCTGCCCACAAGGTGATTTGCTCCCGGACTGTCAAGAATTGTACGCGAATCAATCATTGATGAGACCCGGAATGCTATTCGGCCTGGGAAATTAGCCTTAATTGTACCTGTGATTATATTTGTTGACGGACGCTGAGTGGCAATCACCATATGAATACCAACTGCTCTGGCTAACTGTGCAATTCTTGTAAGCGGAAGTTCAATCTCTTTGCCAGCCGTCATGATCAGATCAGCAAATTCATCAATGATTACAACAAAATACGGTAAATACCTGTGTCCTTTTTCTGGATTCAGACGTCGTGCTACAAATTTCTGGTTGTATTCTTTGATATTTCTGACTTCAGCCGCTTTAAGCAAGTTGTATCGGTCATCCATTTCAACACTTAAAGAGTTCAGTGTTTGAATAACCTGTTGGGTTTCTGTAATGATGGCATCATCAACATCCGGGAGAACTGCTAAATAATGATGAAGAAGTTTGGTATAGAGAGTGAGTTCAACTTTTTTTGGATCAATCAGAACAAACTTAACTTCAGATGGATGTTTTTTGTACAGAATAGAAGCTATAATAACATTAAGCCCAACTGATTTCCCCTGACCGGTAGCTCCAGCAACTAAAAGGTGAGGCATTCTAGCCAGGTCAAGCATAAATGTCTCATTACTAATTGTTTTACCCATTGCAATAGGCAATTCATATGAGGAATCCTGAAATTTTTTGGACGCCAGTAATGAGTGCATTGAGACCACCTCTGGTTTACGATTAGGAACTTCAATGCCGATAGTTCCTCTCCCTGGAATGGGTGCAATTATTCGGATACCCAAAGCAGATAAGCTCAGGGCAATATCATCCTCAAGGCTTTTAATTTTTGATATCCGAACACCAGGGGCAGGAATTATTTCATATAAAGTTATTGTCGGGCCAATTGTGGCTTTGATTTTTTCGATCTTAATTTTATAATTCCCCAAAGTTTGAACAATGCGATTCTTGTTACTTATCAGTTCTTCATCACTAACTTTTGAGTTACTGCGGGTATGATCACGAAGCAGATCCAAACCTGGAAATTTATACGATGAGAGATCCTGGGTCGGGTCATAATTTTCATTAGTAGTAGGATGATTCTTTTTAATTAACTCTTCTTTACGGTCTGAAGCATGATCAATTGTCATCTCAGGATCAGCCGGGTCCGGAGTGTCACCTTCAGTGCTTGGGGGGGGTGCGCTTGGGTTAAGTTCAGCTATATCCGGATTGAAATCAACACTGATCTGATCGTTTTCGTTAACAGTTTTCGATACCTGGAGATTGTCAATCTGAGAGATAATATCTTGATTATTTGGATCTTGATTGTTTTGTTTGTCAGAGACTACAAATTCTTCTTTCTTATCTGAGGCATCAGTGAATTCATCTTCATCAAATAATACTTCTGGTTTTTCCCTGGGCCGTAGTAAATCGGGAGTAATTCTAAAAAGGAAAACAATAATCACCAGACCGCTTACAATAATGAAAGCAGCTATTCCTGCCGGCCCAAGAAGAGCTGTCAACCATTCTGAAATATATTTGCCATGTCCTCCGCCCAGAAGAAAAACATCCTCACCGAAAACATGAGCAAGTGTAATAGATGACCATATAATTATCAGGATTGTGTATTTCAGTGTTCTCCATGGTAGCATTAAACGTGTACCAATAAGTTCAAAACCCAATAGAACGATTAGAAATACAAAGGCCAAAGATGAAATCCCAAACCATTTGTAAATGAAAATATTACCAATTATTGCACCTGCTTTTCCGGCCCAGTTTTCAACCTGGATGTCGGGATTGGCCAGGGTAGCTGACCTGGCCTGATCAAGAAAACTTTGATCTGCCTGCCATGTAAAAATGAAAGAAATCATAGCGATACCGGTAAATAGAGCAATGAATAGGCAAAGCAAACCCAAAACTACTTTTACACGTGTGTCAAATTTCTTCCTGATTGGTCTTTTCTTTTTGGCTTTTTTTGCAGGTTTTCTTTTCTGTTTTGCCATACTTACAACATGTTTTAAATCCAGCCAGATCTTAGATCAGCAATAAACAACTAAAGTAGAAAAAAAAACTGAAACAGGAACTTTGGTGGTCTTCTGGAAGCCGCTGAAATTGGGCTAAACTATAGGTTTTAGTCATGTTATACTCTTAAAAATATTTTTAGCTTTGTAATCCTTAATAATTTAAGTTATGAATAAACTTGCTGTCATTGCGCTGGGAGGAAATGCATTACTGCGTGTTGATCAGGCAGGAACCATAGAAGAGCAGGAAAAAAATACTACTGCGACCCTCGAAAATTTAGTTTTTCTAATCAAGGCGGGGTATGATTTAGTTTTGTCACACGGTAATGGACCTCAGGTAGGAAATATACTAATGAGGAATGATGCCGGAGAATCCCAATATGATATTCCACCTATGCCACTGGATATTTGTGTGGCAGATTCTCAGGGTGGTATAGGTTATATGATAGAAAGGATGCTCAGGAATGTACTCAAGAAGCATAATATTGAAAAAGAGGTTGTTACTTTGGTGACAGCTGTCATTGTAAATGATAAGGACCCAGCCTTTGCTAATCCGACAAAGAGAGTTGGTAAGGTTTATACCAAATTAGAAGCAGATGCTTTGGCAGAGAAGAAGAAGTGGATTTTTAAGAAATCCCCTAAGGGAGATGATGCATGGAGGCGTGTGGTTCCATCCCCTCAACCCCTTCGTATTGTAAATGAAAAGGTTGTGGAAACCCTGGCTCGTCAGGGTGTTATAACCATAGCTGTTGGAGGAGGAGGAATTCCTGTTTATTATGATGAAAACGGGGATGTAAGAGCAGCAGAGGCAGTTATTGATAAGGATCTGGCATGTGCCCTGTTGGCTGCCAGAATAGAGGCAGATGAATTTTATGTATTGACAGATGTACCATATATCTACCGTAATTTTAATAAGCCCGATCAGGAGATTTTAGAGTTTCTTGATTATAAGGATACTGTCAGGTATCTTGAAAGTGGTGAATTTGGAGAGGGCAGTATGGCTCCAAAAATCCGTGCCTGTTTGCAGTTTATTGAGGGGGGAGGGGCAAAAGCTATCATTACAGAAGCTTTCAAATTGGAAGATAAAAACTACGGCAGTAAAATTACCCGGAATTATGATCCGGTTGATAGTAACAAACGAATAAAAAAATAGTCATTCATTATGTTTAATCTTCGAAACCGCAGCTTTGTTAAGTTGCTTGACTTCACTCCAAAAGAAATTGAATTTTTAATTGATCTTTCTCTTGATCTCAAAGCCGCAAAATATGGCGGTTACGAGCGAGCCAAACTGAAAGGTAAAAATATTGCCTTGATTTTTGAAAAAGCTTCAACCAGAACACGCTGTGCTTTTGAAGTGGCTGCATATGATCAGGGGGCCCATATTACCTATCTCGGACCTTCAGGTTCGCAGATTGGATATAAAGAATCAATGAAAGATACTGCCCGGGTTTTGGGGCGTATGTATGATGGAATTCAGTACAGAGGTTTTGCCCAGACTACGGTTGAGGAACTGGCTGAATTTGCAAATGTACCTGTCTGGAATGGTTTAACTAACGAATATCATCCAACCCAGGTGCTGGCTGATTTTATGACAATGATTGAGCATGCTAATGCTCCTCTAACGGAAATTAGCTTTTGCTATCTTGGGGATGCACGAAATAACATGGGAAATTCCCTCCTGGTAGGTGCTGTAAAAATGGGTATGGATGTAAGGATTGCGGCGCCAAAAGAAGTACAGCCATTGGATGAGCTGGTAAGAACTTGTGAGGACATTGCTAAAAGAACTGGTGCCGACATCATGATTACTGATAATATAGAACAAGCGGTTGAGAACTGTGACTTTCTGTATACTGATGTCTGGGTTTCAATGGGGGAAAAGGAAGAGGTCTGGAAAGAAAGAGTTGAACTCTTGAAGCCTTATCAGGTGAATATGAAGATGCTTGAAAAAACTGGTAACCCCGAGGTTAAATTTTTACATTGTTTACCTGCATTCCATAACCGTGAGACTGTATTAGGAGAAGACATCTATCAGAAGTTTGGCTTGAATGGAATGGAAGTTGATGAAGAGGTTTTTGAATCAGAACACTCAATAGTTTTTGATCAGGCAGAAAACCGCTTACATACTATCAAAGCTGTAATGGTTGCAACACTGGGTAGCTAGAAAATCATTTATTATTTACTGATTTCAGCCCTAGTTCTTTATGGTGCTGTTGATTTTCTCTTTGACGAGAGTCTCAGGGTTATATCTTACTATGGAAAGCGCTTGGTTCTCAAATCCGTATGCTGGTGATTTACGTGTGAAGTGAAAATTTGTTTGCAATGTCGGGTGATTGAGGATGATTGGCCAGCAATCAACATTGTCAACCATGTCTCTGCCAAACAAGTATAAGGCCCTTATAAAATAGTATGTTACATCAAATCCCTGGAAACTAAAACGGGTAGGTTCATTATTCCAGTTAAGCCTGTGTCGTTTGCAAACATCCAGAGTTAATGAATCTCCATAATTAACATATGGATTGCTGAAGTTTGTATAATAGTGCAAGTTGAGTTTATACAGAGATTCCAATTGTAAAGCATCAAATCTTCCCCACTGAGGATTACCAAATACTGTAATATCGTAATGCAATGTTAGGTTGTTCAGACGATTTATTACGTCTGCGACAAAGACTTTGTTTGTTGAAGGAATAATTACAAGATTTTCTCTGCCCAGACTAAGTACATCTTCCAGCCGGAATGCCAGGCTGTCTTCTAACGAGATAGAGCGGTCTTTATCGGTAAACAGAATATCTCTGTATCTGATGTCTTTTGGATTGACTTTGTAGGTAAGGTAATTGAAAATTCTTCTGCTGTAACGATTTGTTACACGATTATAATCGTTTGTATCTTTCACCAGAAGGATGTTCTTGTCATAAAAACGAGACAAATAAATAGATGCCAGTTCATGCTGCAATCCTTCTGTGGGATTAACCTGAAACAAGTAAGGATTATCTTCTATTCCGATTCCACGTGACGATAATGGTGACACTAAAGGTATATGTTTTAACCTCGAGAATATTGAAGCAATTTCAATAGTTTCAGGATAAACCGGTCCGAAAATGAGATCAACATCATTGAGTTTTCCACTGGTCACCAGGTCTCTGACAACTGAAGGACTCCTCTCAGTGTCATAAATCCTGATATCCATCGATAATCCTGATTTTCTCAGTGAATCAATTGCAAGTAATGATCCTTCGAGGTATTCTAAAAATGGTATAGTACGTGCATAAACATCGTTCTCAGGATATATAATTGTATCATTGAGATGGAGGGTGTCATTGGTGTTGACGAACAATGGGAGCAAAAAGGCCACTTTAAATCTAATTTCATCATGAGGTCTTACTGACCCACCACATCCATCATCCGTAAGGTGGTCTCTTGAGAAAATCTCATTATTGCTAATGTCAGGTTTAATAACTAATGTGTCTGATAGCTCAGCAGCAAACAAACTCGTGCCTGAAGCTGAAGGGATTCTTATCACCTCACCCGTATTCAAGCCCCATCGCAATTCAGGATTAGCTTCTTTGATCTCTTTTACGCTCATGCCGTATAAGCGTGAAAGGCTGAAAAGAGTTTCCAAAGCCTTAACTTTATGGAAAATATATCCCAGAGTGTCCACCGGTTCGAAGCTTTCACGAACGGCTTGAATTTGTGTTCGGGGTAGTTTGAGCTCCTTACCCATTGGTAAAATAGATTCGATTCCGGGGTTCAGAGTTATGATGTCATGGACCGGAATTTTATATAGTCTGGAAATTGCTGAGAGAGTTTGTTTTGGTGCAACGATATGATAAATGTATTTATCCAGATCTTTCTCCATCTCCTCAAGTGGTTGAGTCACTTCAATCAATGGGATTTTAATAATCTGACCATTTTTTATTTGCCCAAGCCTAACCACCGGATTCTCCTGTCCGATAAGTTTTTCACTAACATTGTATTTCTTTGCGATCGAATACAGGGTGTGCCCACTTTTTACCTCATGCAGGTAGTACCTTTTACCATCGAGCATAATGATATTGGTTGAGCGATTGACCTCACTTTTGATATACTGGGCAGACAGAGGATTTAAAACTCCGGATATCATGCACAGCAGGACAAGCCTGAAGACTAATTTAGCTATGCTGAACTTGGTTTTAAAAGGGTGATTCATAGTCCGAATATCAAAACGCACAAAATTACTAAGATAACGGTCTTAAACAAAATATCTTGTTTGGCCTGGAATGAAAATCACCAAGCTCTATTACAGAATTATAGAGATTAAGAATTTACTTAATTGTCTCTCAATACATACTCATCATATTCTATCTCGAAGCGAAGCTTATGTTTTGCTTCTTCCTGAGCAAGAGATAAGAAAAGATTCTTCAAGTCCTGGTTCGGTGCACGGTCAGCCAGTGTTGAATATAGTTTGAAAGCTGCTTTCTCCTGACTCATTGCTAAAATGAGAGCTTCATGATAAAGCATATTCTCTGTGGGTTTAACATCGGCAGTGTAATCGGCAATCTTCATGTCAGTCACCTTTTCGCTACCATGTTCAAAGAATCCTTCCCTTTTTATCTTAACCAGTTGAGCCTTATGTTTCATCTCCTCTTTTGCAAAGCTAATAAATGTGTCGCGCATCTCCTGAATGCCAGACTTTTCAGCCAGATTACTGTACAAATCGATTGCCCTTTGTTCGCTAGCCATGGCGAAATCGAGAATTTCGTTAATATTTTTAAACTCTTTCATGATCATTCATTATTAGATATTACGCCAAATGCTTTTTCAAAAGATTCATTGAACAATCTAGTCAATAAATCACAACCATGACTAAATAATGCAGAATATTGCTCTTCAAGGCTGTTATTTAAGGTGATGGGAGTTTTCTCATCAGCTTTTGAAACATATTGGAGGGCTTCATTATGGGCATCGTTTTCATCCTCGAGACCATTCACGCCAAACTCTTTCAGTAATTCAATTATCTGTACGGCAAATGACATTTCAAGGGGTGATTTCACGTTCTGTTCAAAAACCTGTATCATTTTCTGCGTATTGGTAAAACTGCCTCTGAATTCACCGGGAAGTGATCCTGGTAGAATAAGGTCGGCCATTGTCGTTGTTGCAGAATGGAAATAATCCTGAGCAACAATAAAGCTAGTACTATCCAACCATTTAACTACCTCTTTATTTTCGAGAGCACATCCTGCCGGATCTTCTCCGAATATGAATAAATTCCTGATATTGCCGGCTTGAAGATTAGCCATGGGATCTGTACTCTTCTGAATACCCATGTCAATTAAGCCCTGTGAGTTATTCTTTTCTCTCAGACAAATTAATCCACTGGCGGTTTTACCTAGTTTTCCTGTCAGAACAGACAAGTTCCTTAATTCGATAATCTCAGAACTGGTAATGTCTTTATCTGAAAAGATAACAATCGCATTTTGTTCTTGATTATATTGTTTGGCAAAAGATTCAATTTCAATTTCAGACCTGCCGGATAAAGACACCAGGTTGTTGTAATTTTCTTGTAATAAGGAAGTCTTATAATCTTCAAATCCCTGAACATGATCCCTGATGAATAATCCATTCTCCATCCCATTGTCAAGCAAATAGTAATTGACAGCTTTAAGGAAAGAGTAATAGGAGTCAAGCAGACAAATCTCATCAACTTTCTGATGTAGCTTGCTTTGTTCCAGCAGGCTGATATATGTGATTGGGATTTTATTTTTGTTTTTAGCATCGTTTACCATGAAACCTGCTACAGGATTGTCTTCATGAATTTCGCTACCAAAAAGATATATACGACTGGCATAGTCTAATTCAGAGAAAGGAACATTATTGTCAGATGCTATCTCGTATCCCGGGCTACGACCCAGATAATGGAAGCTGGATAATCCTTCCGTTTTAATAGCTGTTTTTGCTAATTTCTGACTGAGATAAAGTTCTTCATTACTTAAGCGTGCACCTGCCATGATAAGGTTTTGATCGGGTTGAACCTGTTTAACCTTTTCCTTAATCAGAGAAAATGCCTCCTTAAAACTGATCTCTTCAAATCCATTCTTCCCCTTTAATAAAGGCTTGGTAATCCGATCTTTACGATTTCTGAAGTTGTAGCCGAATTTTCCAGAGCGACAAAGGTTGGCATCTGTATTAATCATTCCCTCAGCACCCGTCATCGACCATACATATTCATTATGAGTATTGACTTCAAGAGTGCAACCCACAGAGCAATAGGTGCAAATGGTTTTTGCACTTTCTAGTTTTACCGGACCAGGTTTAAATGTTACGTTTTCTGTAATAGCCCCTGTAGGACAAGCAGAAATGCAAAGTCCACATGATTCACAAGTACCGTCTTTCAACGATTCACCCATGCTTGGGGCGACGTAAGTGTCAAATCCTCTGTTGATTAAGCCTAAAGCACTTGCCCCAACTACGTCTTGACATATACGAACACATCTGCTGCAAAGAATACATTTATTGCTGTCTATTTCAATATATGGATGGTCAAATCGCACTTCATAACTTTGAAATCCACCAGAATATTTTGTCTGATCAGCCTCATATTCATCACAAAGTTGCTTCAGGTCGCAACTGAAATATTCGGAGCATCCGCATTCCAGACATCTTGCTGTTTCAGAAAGAGCCTGCTCTTCAGAATATCCCAGCTCAACCTCATTGAAGTTTTCACGTTCTGTTGGCGGAATCAGAGGCATTTCTTTCCTGAACTGTTTTCCGAAACTGTCAACAAAATCAGCCGGATCTTGTTTCTTGAAATTATCTTTCTTTGAGAGGAACTCAGCTTTCACAGTTTTGATGCTTTGGCCACTCAGGTATTGATGACAGCTATGTGAAGCTATTTTTGCCTGGGCAATGGCTTCAATAAGGGTTGCTGGTCCTGTAACACCATCTCCTGCAGCAAAAACTGATGGAATTCCAGTTTGCAGAGTTTTTTTATCAGCATCAAGATCACCCCAGCGATTAACTTTTAGTTCACCTTCAACAGTAAAATCATTTATGTTATCAATAAATTCAGTCTGGGTCTTTTGTCCAATTGCAGCCAGAACGTAATCTAAGTTCAACTGATACTCAGAATTTTCAATTGGAACCGGACGTCGTCTTCCTGATGCATCAGGTTCCCCCAATCGCATTTTTATCAGGGTCATTGATTCAATATTTCCTTCCTGATTTTTGTGAATTTCAACAGGGTTATTCAGGAATAAGTACTCGATTCCTTCTTCTTTGGATTCATGAATCTCAATTGGGTTTGCAGGCATTTCCTTTTCGGTTCTCCTGTATACCACATAAGTTTTTTTCGCTCCCAGACGCATTGCTGTTCGGCAACAGTCCATGGCCGTATTTCCGCCGCCAATCACTGCGACAGTTTTCCCGCTAAAATCAGGTTTCTGACTTGTCATCGCAATATTCCTGAGGAAATCAATCCCGCTAAATACATTACCGGCATCATCCCCTGTACAACCAACTCCAGTACCTTTTTGTGAACCGATAGTCAGAACAGTTGCATCAAAATCCTTTGTGATTTGCTCATAGCTAAGGTCTTCACCTAATTTCTTCTGATAATGGATATTGGCACCCAACTCAGTAATGCAGGCAACTTCCTGATCAATAAGTTCATTAGGCAAACGATACGGTGGAATTCCATATCGCAACATCCCTCCTGGTTTAGGACTTGCCTCAAATACTTCTACCTGATGGCCTTTAAGTTGCAAGAACCATGCAACTGACAAACCTCCAGGTCCGGCACCAATTACCGCAACTTTTTTTCCGGTAGAAGGTTCAGTTTCGGGGCTATATTTGTCAGGACTGTTCAAATCATAATCAGCAGCAAAACGTTTGAGATAATCAATTCCTACTCCGGCTTCCTCATCCATCAGATTTCTACGACAAGCTACCTCACAAGGACGAACACAAACACGTCCGCAAATTGCTGGAAGTGGATTAACTTCCTTTATCAGTGCAACTGCATCAGAGTACATTTCTTTTTCGATCAGCGAGATATAGCCTTGCACATCCACACCTGCAGGACAGGTTGTTTTACATGGAGCAACACAATCGGCATAATGATTACTTGCTATCAGGTCAAGGGCATTTTTTCTGGAAGCTCGTACTTTTTCGTTTTCAGTTTCAATAAGCATACCCTCCCGGATAATGGTGCTGCATGCAGGTTGTAGTCCTTTCATGCCGTCAATTTCAACCACACAAACAAAGCAGGATGAATATGGTTCTAATCTAGGGTCATTACAAAGGGTGGGAATAGAAATACCTTGCTTTTTTGCACAGGCCAAAACTGTTTCACCGGCTTTGCCTTCGTATTTTTTCCCGTTTATGATGATATTCAGATCGTTCATTTTTCTTAGTTTTCAAGATTTGCAAGTGGATTAATACACTCTGATTGCGTCAAACTTACATTTGCTAAAGCACACTCCACAATGGGTGCATTTATCCTGCTCGATAAAATGCAATTCCTTTCTTGCTCCTCTGATAGTATCAACCGGGCAATTTTTTGCGCAAACAGTACATCCGGTACACATCTCGGGTATCACTTCGTAGGTAAGAAGTTTTTTACAGCTTTTCGCCGGACACTTCTTGTCTCGGATATGAGCTTCATACTCATCTCTGAAATATCTTATTGTTGTCAGTACAGGATTAGGTGCCGTTTGGCCTAAGCCGCATAAGGAAGCGTCCTTAATGTGATATGCAAGTTCTTCTAATTTCTCTATATCTCCTTCTTCTCCTTCTGCGTTACAAATACGAGTCAGTATTTCAAGCATCCGCTTGGTACCGATCCGGCAGAAAGTGCATTTACCACAAGATTCTTTCTGAGTAAAATCGAGAAAAAATCTGGCCATGTCCACCATGCATGTAGTCTCATCCATCACCACCATTCCTCCTGATCCCATGATTGCTCCGGTAGCATTGACCGAATCATAATCAATAGGTGTATCAATCAGGTGTTCAGGGATGCATCCTCCTGATGGGCCTCCCAGCTGTACAGCTTTAAATCGCTTATCATCTTGAATACCACCTCCCAAATTAAAGATAACCTCCCGGATGGTAATACCCATTGGGACCTCAACCAGTCCGCCATTTTTTATTTTACCTGTTAGAGCAAACACTTTTGTTCCTTTGGATTTTTCAGTTCCATAAGCAGCATAAGCATCAGGTCCATTAACAATTATCCAGGGAATATTTGCAAAAGTCTCAACGTTGTTAATATTTGTTGGTTTGCCCCACAAGCCTGCCTCGGCAGGGAAAGGGGGTCTTTTATTTGGCATTCCTCTTTTACCTTCAACCGAGGCCATAAGGGCAGTTTCTTCACCACAAACAAAGGCTCCGGCGCCTTCTTTTACGTATATGTCAAGATTAAATCCAGTGATACCGAGAATGTCAGAACCCAGGTAGCCTGCCTTACGGGCCTGCTCTAGTGCAATGTTCAGTCGATCAATGGCCAGCGGGTACTCAGCACGGCAGTAGATAACTCCTCCTGTTGCACCAATAGCAAAAGCAGCAATGATCATACCTTCAATTACGGCATGAGGATCACCTTCAAGCAGGGAACGATCCATAAATGCACCGGGATCACCCTCATCTGCATTACATATCACATATTTCTCATCTGCCTCACTATTTAAAGCAAAGCGCCATTTCAATCCGGTAGGGAAGCCTCCTCCACCACGTCCTCTAAGGCCTGAGTCGAGTACATTCTGAATAATATCTTCCTGTGAAATTCCTTTTTCGGCAATATTTTTCAGGGCAACATATCCATTACGAGCTTCATATTCATCAAGATTCTCAGGATTAATGAATCCACAATCCCGTAAAGCAATTTTTACCTGTCCTTTGAAAAAATTGTCATCGCGTGTTTCATACAGATCACTGTGAACAATATATTCTTTGACCGGGGTAAGTTTCTGAACATGCTGATCAATAATCTCTATGGCTTTCTTCTCATCAATATCACCGTATAAATAGGCACCGGTTTCATCAATAATTTCAACCAGAGGTTCCCGAAAGCACATGCCAACACATGAGGTTTTGTCAAGAATAAAATCAATATTCTCGAGCTCCTTCATTTCCTTGATCTTATTATAGACTTTGTTTCCACCAGCAGCTATTCCGCAGCTTCCAAGTCCTACAATTACTTTGGTAGTTTCCATCTTTAGTCCTTCTTTATTGAGGATTCTGCTTGTTCTTTCTTTTCTTGAATTCTGATTTCCCTGATCACTTTCACTGCCGATTTTGAAGTGAGTTTACCATAGGTTTCATCACCAATCATCATCACAGGAGCAAGTGAACAACAACCCAGACATGCAACTGATTCAAGTGTGAATAATCCATCTTCAGTGGTTTCACCGTCACACACTTTCAGGGTTTCCTCAAGGGCATCTGTAATCACCGAGGCATTTTGAACATGACACGCCGTACCATGACATACTTTAATAATGTTTTTACCTACCGGATGGAGCCTGAATTGAGAATAAAATGTAGCTACACCGTACATGTCACTTAAATTAATCCCGGTTCCTTCTGAAATCATTTTAAATGCTTCTTCAGGTATGTAACCCAGCATCTCCTGAGTGCCCTGAAGAAGAGGAATCAAATTCCCTTTTTTATTCCGGTATTTTTCTATCAGAGGTTTTAAACCCGACAGATCCGGGTTTTCTTGTTGTTCAGAAATTATTTCTGGCTGATTATCAATTCGTTGAATGCGCATGTTTTATCGCAATGATTTTCTGGTTTATTTGGTAAAAATAGATTAATCGGGCAGTTGTGAAATGACAAATATCATATATCGGGAGTCGGGAGTCGGGAGTCGGGAATCGGGGGGCGGGAATCAGGGGACTGGGGACAAGGGGACTGGGAGTCGGGAATCGGGAATCGGGGACTGGGGACTGGGGACAAGGGGACTGGGAGTCGGGAGTCGGGAATCGGGGACTTTGGACTTTGGACTTTGGACCTCGGACTTCGGACGAGTTTTCTATTGTGAGAATATTGTATTTTCGTTGTCAAAACTATCATATTATGAACCGAGCATGACAAAAGGAAAAATATTTTAACATACACACGGATGATTGTTTTTGTTGTGCGAGCTCCATCCGACAAATAAAATTAAATATAAAAGGGATGAAAAGGACTATTTTGTTTCTGCTTGTTATGAATATTGCTGTTGGTGTGCTTGGTCAATTGGATTATACTGAGCTGAAGAAAGCAGCATTGAACTTATCCGGAGAGGAATTATTTGGCTATGTTGAAGAATTAGCTAATGAAAAATACCAGGGACGTTTGACTGGGAGTCCTGAATATCTGGAGGTAGCAAATTACCTGGCTGAATATTTTGAAGATATGGGTCTGATGCCTGGATATAAGGGTGAATGGTTTCAATGGTTTGATCAGGCTTACACAGTTGTTAAGCCTGGTTGCCGTCTTGAGTTATTGGTACCGGTAAATCGGCATGATACCATCCGGAAGGCTTATCATTATTTTGACCAATACATGCCAGGGAGTACTTCTGGAAACGGCACTGTTGAAGCAGAGGTAGTTTTTGTGGGCTGGGGTATTAGTGCTCCGGAACTGGGCTTTGATGAGTATAAAGGTGTGGATGTAAAAGGGAAGATTGTACTGATGAGGCCTGAAGCCCCTGTTTTACCAGGAGCAGGTGCTGAGTTTTTTTTACCGTGGCTGCCTTATTCTTTGCACCAGTATAAAATGCAGAATGCCATTGATCATGGAGCGGTTGGACTTCTGTATCATTATGGTCCTCTGGCTAATACTAATAATGACTATCATGAAAATCTGATAAATTCATTGGTGGGGACTGATGTAGTTGAAGATTTATTTTCGGGGACAGGGAAAGATTATTCTGAGCTAGTTAAAAAGATTCAGGATGAGTTGAAACCATACAGTTTCTCTATGAATAAGATTGTTGCTATGCAGAATCATACTGAATATCACCCTGAGGGCAAGGGTAATTCTGTTATAGCCCTGCTTCCTGGTTCTGATCCTGAATTGAGGAATGAAGTAGTGATTATTGGTGGACATCTTGATCATGTTGGTGCTTGCTATGAGGTTTGTCCCGGGGCCCAGGACAACGCATCAGGTATTGCGGTGATAATGGGGATTGCAAAATTATTGAAGGAGAGTGGAGTGCAACTAAAAAGATCTGTGCTATTTATGGGATTGGGAGCTGAGGAACAAGGGCTTGTGGGATCAAAGGAATATATAGAATCTCCTGCTTTTCCACTAAGTAAAACCTTTTGCTATCTGAATCTGGATTGCGTTGGTGTTGGACCAAATTTGCATGCCGGAGGAGGTGAAAACTTTCCGGGGATATTTGCGGCCGTTAAAAGAGCTAATAATCGACTTGTTCACCGCCAGTTGTCGACTTCATTTAATGCCAATCTGGGTCGACCCCGCTCTGATGCAGCTGTCTTTATGAAAGCAGGGATTCCAAGCCTTAGTTTTTCATCAGGCGGAGGGAAGGGGTATTATCATGTTCCTCTGGATGATGTGAATACCATTTGGCCTGAAACCATGGAGGATCTGGCGGTAATGCTGAGTTTTGCGGTAGCAGAGATGGCAAATAGAATTGAAAAACCTGTCAGGGGGCCGGAGAAAGGACATTTGATTATTGCAGGCGGGGCATTAAGAGACAGCACGGTATTTGCACGATTTGTTGAGCTGGCCGGAGGTGAAAATGCAAAAATTGTGATTGTACCCACCGCCGGTGAGGACAGGAGTTTAAACAGGGAAGGATATTTTGATCTCTTATCGAAAACATTTGCCAGATATGGGGTAGAAGAGTGTGTAGTATTACATACCCGTGATCCGAAAGAAGCCGATAGTACTGAGTTTTATAAACCACTGTTGGAGGCTAATGCAGTTTGGTTTAATGGAGGGAGACAGTGGCGTCTGGCAGATTCCTATTTAAACACCAAAACTCATAAAGCTTTTGAAGGGGTGTTGGAAAGAGGTGGGGTGATAGGGGGCAGTTCTGCCGGTGCTACTATTCAGGGAACATATTTATTCAGGGGAGATACTAAAACCAATACTATTTTATGTGGTGATCATGAGGATGGGCTGGGATTTATGAGTAATGTTGCGATTGACCAGCATTTGTTAGCCCGCAACCGTCAATTCGACCTCTTTGAAGCACTTGAGAAATACCCTGGTGTACTTGGCATTGGCCTTGATGAAAATACTGCAATTGAAGTCCAAGGGGATACATTAAAGGTTCTGGGCCAACATTATGTGCTAATTTATGATGGGAAATTTTACTCAGGAGACAGGCGGGCTTATGTAAATCAAACTCGTGGAGCATACCCATTCTACTTGCTGAAACCAGGACAAGAATATGATTTGAAGAATAGGGCTATTATAGTCCCTGGTCGTTAGTCCTTGGTCTCCAGTCAAGGACATGGTCATTGGCCGGTTGGTCCTGGATCAGTTTTACTTAAGTGAATAAGTTCATTCTCAAAATCAACATTCACGGTAAATGAGAATCCGTTCATAGAAAGTTTCTCTCTTGAGGGAAAGAATATCTGGTCGAATTTTTTAGATTGGTTAATATCAATAAATAAAAAAGCGAAGTCAGGAGCAAAGCGCTGAATTGCAACATCCAGGCTTTCTGAGCCTAGCTTTAATTGAGTGAACCATAGTTCATTAAAATGATATTCGGGTTTATCTGAATTACGGGTTGTGATGGATAAACGTGTTGGTTCATGAATCAAAGGAGATTCTCCTTTTTCGCCGTATACCAATTCTTCAGCCTGATATATTCCATTTTTCAAAGTAAACATCAGAACCTCATCGTCACTCAGATCCTCATTACTGTTGGCATCAATAACATAAACTACATCCTTACCTGAAGTCAGTCCGCTAACTATTGTGGTTAAACTGTCAGTGCCAAGCGAGGTTTGAACATAAGCATACCTGATCTCATCCAGATCATCGGGTATATTTATAAGTTCTTCTGCTGGCTGATCCTTAAAATGTAAGCTACCTTCTAAAACTGGTATTATTGCCTGATCGTCCAAATTCCCTAATTTCAGCTTGAATGAATAAGTATCTTTCACAGAATTACTGCAGGATGCCATTAGCAGGCTGAAAAGAAGAAGCACCAGTATTTTTGGTCGAAACGCAGTTTCCATGACATTAGTATTATAACTATGTCAAATATCTGCATTGTTTCAGAATAAAGAAGTTAATGTATAGTTAATAGCAGGTTAATAGCTATTGTTTGCAGCGTGCCCGATACAAGGACGGCAATAGCAGTAAAGAACACCATCAATAGTCAGATCTCCGCAGATATTCCTTCCACTATTCTGAGAAAATATGATGAAGTTTGGACGTATCTTGATAAGGAATCAGCCTCAGTATTTGTTTAATAATGAGGCTGATTTAAAAGATTTGATTAACTTACACAAAGCTAAATTTTTTTGGATGATCTGGTCTAAGTTTTGGAAAAGAATAAGCGATGCACGTTATAGTCGAATACGCCTAGTTGCTGAGAACGCTAGAGACGTGATATATCGGATGTCGCTGCCTGATGGCAAGTACAAGTATATTAGCCGAGCATCAATTGATCTTTTCGGATATACTCCTGATGAATTTTACAACTCTCCCATTTTGATTAAGAATTCCATTCATCCCGATTGGATTGAATATTTTGAGATGCAATGGTCAAAACTAATTCAAGGTGATATGGATCCATCATATGAATACCAGATTATCCATAAATCAGGTGAAATAAGATATTTGCATCAGCTAAATACTTTGATTACTGATAATAAAGGAAATCCAGTTGCTATTGAGGGGATTATACGGGATGTGACCGAGCTCAAGCAGAGAGAAAAAGAAATTGAGCATTATCGCTCACATCTCGAAGAACTTATAGAGGTACGTACTCAAGAGTTAGCAGAAAAAAACGAGTCACTAGAACGAATGAATAAATTATTCGTCGGCCGTGAGTTAAAGATGAGAGAATTAAAAAAAGAAATAAAAACTCTGAAAAGCCAGTTAGGAAGAGAAAACACAAAAATCTGACACATGGGAATTCTGGACAAATCTAAAGATCAGTTAATCAAAGAGCTAGAGGAATTACAAGCAAAGCTCCTGCTGGTAGAAGCGTCTGAACTGGAGGCCAGAGTTGCATTAATTGAACTTAAAGGCGATGAGGAAAAATTTAGAACCTTATACGATAATGCTCCACTTCCCTACCAATCTCTTGATTTTGATGGTTGTTTTTTAGATGTTAATCCTGCATGGCTCAAAACACTTGGCTATAAACAAGAGGAAATAATCGGCAAATGGTATGGAGATTTCCTGCATCCAGATGATAAAGCACATTTTGAAAAAAACTTTCCCGCTTTTAAAAAAAGAGGCTATTTCAGCGATGTCCAATTTAAGATCCGCAACAAAAAAGGAAGGTATCTCCAAATCTCATTTGAAGGATGTATAGGTTACCACCCCGATGGAAGTTTTCGCCAAACCTATTGCGTTTTTCAGGATATCACTGAACGAAAGCGCATTGAAGAACAACTGCAGAGAAGTCAAGACTTCAACCAAACAATATTAAATTCTTCACCCGATCTAATATATATCTATGACATCGTTGAGCGCAAAAACATTTATAGCAATCTGGGTATTCAAAGAATCCTAGGCTATTCAGTCGAAGAGATTCATACCATGGGTGAAAATATTTTACCTGACCTGATGCATCCTGATGATTTTAAGAAATACTTATCTGAAATTATTCCAAGGTATCAAACCGCAGATGATGAAGAGCTCATCGAGCACGAATACCGGATGAGGCATAAAAATGGCGAATGGTGCATATTACACTCTAAAGAGACCATTTTTAAGCGTTTGGAAGGAGGCGAACCACAGCAAATTTTTGGGCTCACCAGCGATATAACAGAACAAAAATTATCTAAGACTGCTCTGGCACATTCTCATGAGTTAATGAAATACATCATTGAACACAATAGAAGTGCAGTGGCCGTGCATGACATGGATATGAATTATATTTATGTTAGCCAGCGCTACTTAAAAGATTACAACGTGAAAGAGAAAGATGTTATTGGCAAAAATCACTATGACGTTTTTCCTGATTTGCCACAGAAATGGAGAGATGTACATCAGAAAGTCTTAGCAGGAGAAATTTTCAGTGAGGAAGATGATGCTTATGAGCGTGAAGATGGATCTGTGGATTGGACACGTTGGGAATGCCGGCCATGGTACGAGGAAGAAGGTACAATTGGAGGATTAATTGTGTATACAGAAGTGATTACGGAACAGAAGCAGATATTAGAGGCTTTGTCTAAAGAGAAAGAGTTCTCTGAAAAAATTATTAAAACCAGCTCAGCAGCCATTGTTGGCCTCGACCTGAACCATCGTATAAAAATCTTCAATAAAGGCTTACAAGATATTACCGGATATGAGCCTTCAGAAGTTATCGGAAAAGATTGGTTTGATATATTCTTCCCAAGCGACATAGCAAATGAAATGAATAATGTTTGGAAAGATGCCTGGGGACATTCTTCACATTCATATGAGAATTTGATTTTAGGCAAAACTGGTGAGGAAAAATTTATATCGTGGCAGACAACTGGACTATATGACGATCCGGATATTAATAATCATCTGTTAATTTCTATAGGAGAAGATATTACAGACCGTAAGCAAAAGGATATAGAACTAGGTAAATATCGAGAATCTCTTGAGGATCTGGTAAAGGAAAGAACCATAGATTTAAAGAATAGCCAGGAAGCATTGCTGAATCTGGTTGATGATCTAAATAAAGAATCTAATGAGCTGGATAAAACTAATAAACAACTAATTAGGCTCAATGAAGAACTTGAGAAATTCACCTATTCTGTATCGCATGATCTTAAAGCACCTTTGAGAGGAATTGATGGGTATAGCCAGCTTTTACTCGATGATTTTGGAAATGATTTACCACAGGGTGCTCAGGAGTTTCTGGCGAATATTCGCAAAGATACCGAACAAATGAATTTGCTCATTGAGGATTTACTGGCTTACTCACGCATGGAGCTCAAAGATTTCTTCTTGGAGAACATAAACCTCAACTCTCTAATTGACAGAAACGTGTCAAGTTTTTCTAAAATTTTCTCATCAGAAAACTTTCAAATTAAGTTAACGATTCCCAATGAGTTTATTATTACCGCAGATAAAGAAGGGTTGAATCTAATATTGAGAAATTTGATTGATAATGCGATTAAATTTACTTCTAATAGGAAAAATAGCTCTATTGAGATTGGGGCTAATGAGACGAAAACTCATTGGCTAATCTATGTCAAAGACAACGGTATAGGATTCGATATGATATACCACGATAAGATATACCAAATTTTCCAACGTTTACATCTGGCAGAAGAATATCAAGGTACAGGTGTAGGTCTGGCTATGGTAAGTAAAGCTATTAACCGTATGAATGGAAAGATATGGGCTGAGAGTAGTCCAAATAAGGGAGCGAGTTTCTATATTGAAATTGAAAAAAAAATCTGATATGGTAATCGATTATTCAAGACTTCCGATCCTATTAGTTGAAGACAATCCTGTTGATATAGATCTTAGTTTACGGGCATTTAAAAAGCAAAATATAACTAATCCCGTAGACATTGCCCGCGATGGAGAAGAGGCCTTAGAATACATCAAGAAATGGGACGCAGGAAGGCAAATTCCTATTGTGATATTACTTGACTTGAAGCTACCTAAATTAGATGGTTTACAGGTACTTGAAGCTTATAAAAAGCATCCAATATATAATACAATTCCAGTGGTTGTTCTTACAACTTCCTCTGATAATCGCGATGTTGAAAGGGCTTACAAAATAGGGGCCAATTCCTATATTATTAAACCGGTAAATTTCACTAAATTCGTAGAGGTAGCCTCGCAAATTGAATTGTATTGGACTGTTTTAAACAAAGCCCATATTTAAGTCTTGCCTATGTACAATATCCTATTATTAGAAGATAATCAGACAGATGCAGACCTTATTGCTAGAGAGCTACGCAAAAAATGGTCTGATATTGTACTTACAGTTGTTAGTCGGCTGGAAGAAGCAAGGCAATTTCTTCATGGTTCTATAGATCTTGATTTGGCTATTTTTGATCTAAATCTGCCTGATGGCAATGCGATGGATTTACTAATCGAATTACGCAATCAGGATAACCCAATTCCGATTATTATTTTAACCGGACAGGGCTCTGAAGAGATAGCAGCTGCGGCCTTAAAAGCAGGAGCGAATGATTATATTTCTAAAAAACCTGGATTTTATAAGGACATGGCCACTCAAATTGAATATACTTTTACACATATTGCTGAAAAACGGAGACATCTGTCAGTATTGTATGTTGAGCACCACCAAAGTGATATTGATCTGAGTCTAAGGCACTTCAAGAAACTTTCTCCTCATATTCATGTTAAGGTAATTTCAAGCGGAGAAAAAGCCTTAGAACTTCTTCCCACAAAAGCGGATGAAAAATGTGATTTTGATGTATTGTTAATCGACTATCAATTGCCTGGCTTAAATGCTCTCGAAATTTGCAAAATCATACGACTTGAAAGAAAATTGTCTGTGGCAATTGTTATTATTACCGGACAAGGATCTGAAGATATTGCTGTTGAGACTCTGAAAATTGGAGCGGATGATTATGTTGTTAAGCGTGAAAATTATTTAATGCGTTTACCATCAGTTTTAATGAGTGCATTTCGTCGAAAAGAGTTGGAACGAAAAGAAATTGCATTGAGTTTGAGCGAAACTAAATTTCGCCTTTTAGCAGATTATTCATCCGATTGGGAATATTGGATTAATCCGCAAGGTGAATACGTTTACATATCGCCTGCTTGTGAACAAACTAGTGGTTATACTTCTGAAGCTTTCTTAAAAGATGACCAACTCTTTTTTGAATTAGTTCATCCGGATTATCAGGATCTGGTTATTGAGCATTTTAGACAGAAAGAAAAAACCTTCACAAACCACTTGAGTTTCAAATTACTAACAAAAGTGGTGAACACAAATGGATTAGCCATTTGTGCAAACCCGTTTACAATGAAGAAAATAAATATCTCGGCAAGAGAGGAATAAATCGAGATATAACAGAGCAGAAAAGAGGTGCAGAAAAGTTAGTTAAAGCCCTTTTTAAAGCAGAGGAATCAGACCGTTTAAAATCATCATTTCTGGCTAATATGAGCCATGAAATAAGAACCCCCATGAATGGCATTTTAGGATTTACAGAATTACTTAAAGAACTTGACACAACTGAAGAAGAAAGGCAAAGATGTATTGAAATTATTGAAAGCAGCGGATTAAGACTTCTCAACATAATTAATGACCTGGTAGATTTTTCAAAAATTGAATCAGGATTAATGAAAATTGTCCCTACTGATTTTGACATTGATCAGCAACTGGAAGAACTTTATTCCTTTTTCAAACCAGAATTCGAAAAAAAGGGCCTGCACATTGCTTATGCAAAATCTAATCTTTCAAAAAAGAATCTCCTGACAACAGACCTCGAAAAATTAACTGCAGTTTTAACGAACCTGCTTAACAATGCTAAAAAATACACCCTCAAAGGACAGGTTGAATTTGGCTACGAGATAAAAAAAGATTACCTGAAGTTTTTTGTAAAAGATACAGGAATCGGCATAAAAGAAAACTGTAAGAAGATGATTTTTGAACGATTTATACAGGCCGATGCCAGCTTTTCAAAATCTTTTGAAGGTTCAGGCTTAGGTTTATCTATCTCGAAGGCATATGTAGAAATGCTCGGTGGTAAAATCTGGGTTGAATCTGAATATGGAGTGGGATCACAGTTCTATTTTACGATTCCTTACAAAGCACTATAAGCCCCAGAACATTGACTGTTTCAATCCAACAAATACTTGTGAATTTATCTTACCGAAAACCATTTCTCTTGTACCGGCCTCAACAGCTTTTCTAATCCGGTAACACATACCATTTCAAAGCCAGCTACCCCCTTCCCACAGGAGGAGTTGGGGAGAGTATTTGGGATTGGATCTGGGATGTCAGATTTAAGCAAAACAGAGCACATAACACCAAACGGAATAATGGCACAAACGATGAATTCATCGACATGATAATTAAGTATAGGATTGCAATTATTGCATTCAACTCGAAAGTATGAATAATATCTATTACTTTTATTCAGACGCAATTTATAATCACAAAATCATTGAATAGAAATTTCCCGATAATTATTTTTTGCCTGATCCTGCTTGCAGCTTGTTCATCAAAGAAAACTATCAGACTTGAAAGTCCATCAAAGAATTTGAGGGCAATTATTGAATCTAATGAAGAGGAGTTATCATTAATCTTGTTTGATAGTCAAAACCAGATATTGGCCACCAGGCTTGGTGGTTTTATTTTTGAAAATGTTTCCTGGAATGGAAATCAGATCAGCGATATAAAAAGAACTTCAAAAGATGAAAGTTGGGAACCCGTTTACGGCGAAAGATGTTCTGTTCAGAATAGCTTTAATGAGCTCGTGTTTACTCTAACAGATGCATCAAATCCAAATCAAAAATTACAATTGGTTTGCAGGGCTTATGATGAAGGGATTGCTTTCCGATACATTTTTGACAGCCAATCAGGATGGGATCAATTACTAACTCAGGAAGAGACAAGCTTTAGTTTTGATGGTGATTATAAGGTATGGGTAGCAGATCGGGCTCAATCAACATACCGTGAGCAAAAAATCAGTGATATAGAGAATGCCTGTGAACGCCCTCTTGTTATTCAACGTAATGATAGTTCATATTTGGCTCTGGGAGAGGCAGCACTCGTCGATTATGCCAGGATGAAATTCATCCATGACCCAGAAAACTCATTCAGTTTGAAAGTTAAACTATCTGGCACTGTGGGCCTGAAAAAAGCTGGTTATCAGACTCCATGGCGATTTATCATGGTAGGTGACAGTCCGGGCGAATTATTAGAAAACAACTACTTTATCGAGAATTTAAATGAAGCAAATCAGTTGCAAGATATCTCATGGATCAAACCCGGAAAGATTATCCGTGAGGTTACCTTAACTACGAAAGGAGGACTGGCTTGCGTAGATTTTGCGGTACGCCATAATCTTCAATATATAGAATTGGATGCGGGCTGGTACGGCAACGAGTATGATGATCAGTCCGATGCCACTACTATAACAGTTGATCCTCGCAGATCAACGGGACCATTAGATCTGCATAGAATTATTGACTATGCAAATCTCAAAGGTGTTGGCATTATACTTTACGTGAATCGTCGGGCTTTGGAAAAACAATTGGATGAGGTATTACCCCTGCTACAAACTTGGGGTGTGAAGGGAGTGAAATACGGTTTTGTGAATGTTGGTCAGCAAGAATGGACATTCTGGCTTCATGAGGCCATACGAAAAGCAGCAAAATATAAGCTGATGGTTGATGTGCATGATGAGTACAGGCCCACAGGCTATTCCCGTACCTACCCCAACCTGATGACACAAGAGGGTATCAGAGGTGATGAGGAAAGTCCGTCTGTCGAACATACTCTGATTACCCTTTTTACAAGAATGTTAGCTGGTGCAGGTGACAACACGAATTGCTATCTAGCTCCCAGGGTACAGGAGAAAATGGGCGGAAAAACTGCACAAATGGCCAAAGCGGTAATGCTATACAGTCCCTGGCAGTTTCTATACTGGTATGACAGACCCGAGGGATCACCTCATAAAAAAGGAGGAGCCGGCACTGCAAAAGCTATTCTATATGAGAATGAAGACCTTAGTTTTTATGATGCCTTGCCGACTACATGGGATGAGACACGAGTACTTGAGGGGGAGATTGGGAAATATGCTACTATAGCCCGAAAAAGTGGTGAATATTGGTTTATTGGGAGTCTGACATCCCATCAATCCAAGGAAATTAATATTCCACTTGAGTTTTTAGATATGAAGGATCAATATGAGGCAAAGATATACTTTCAAAATGCTGATGATTTGAAAAACAATGAAGTATGCAGTGAAACAATCAGAGTGAATAGTAAAACGGTAATTTCAAGAAATTTACCAGAAAACTCAGGTTTGACAGTTATTATCAGAAAAGAATAAAGAAGTTAATGTATAGTTAATAGCAGGTTAATAGCTATTGAACCATAAGCAAAACATTCAGGATGGTTTGCAATGTGCCGATTATATTAGCGCCACACAGATATAAAGACTACAACCAAAGCCAATACGAAAGCTGCCATTGCGATCATCATTTGTTTCTTCTGCATGCTGAACAGTTTCGGTGAAGGTCCTTGAGCTGCAATTTTACCAACCTTTGGGGCAAATATCTCAAAGGAATATAAACTGAGGAAAACCAACACGGTAATGATACCATGTTTAACTCCCATTAAAGAGCCCATGAGGTCAGTCTCAAGTGCTTCGTCTGCAATAAGATCCAGATAAACACCTGTTGCCAGAAGCGTTAATAGGGTAGCATATACCATCCATTTAAATCGTTTCATTAAACCAGACATGAACTTTCCCATTTGTGCTGGTTCAAGTGTTTTTTTTGCACTTGGCATAATTAGCAGAAAGTTACTTGTCATTCCTCCAATCCAGATGATTGTTGCTAGGGTATGCAGAAAGTCTGCTACGATATAAATAGCTGATTGGTCCATTTTTTTAGATTAGGTGCACTCTATTTACAAACAGCTAAGTACTTAATATGTTTAATATGTGACTTATTGACTCATCCCCATGAGATCTTCCAGGTCAATAATACCGGTGAGAGAGTTTTCTAATTGTATGCGGAAGGAATCTGAAAATTTTCCAAGAACTTTTATCCTGGTATTCTCTGATAGCAGACTGTCAAAGTCGCCATTACCTGTAAGATGATAGCTCATCCGGATTGGTTCAGATACAATTTTATTGCTGCAAAGGGCAACAGACTGATTAGTGATTTTGTCGGGGCTCGTATCGGTTTTTAATATCCAGGCCAGTGGATCAACCGGACCTAATTGCTGCAAATAGATTCCGAAATGTAAATGAGGAGGAGTGGTACGGGCGTTACCAGTGTTTCCTACTGTCCCAATCGTGTCGCCTAGATTAACCCAAACCTTTTCGCTGACTTTTATTTCCTGAAGATGAGCAAAGTAATAATAGGCTGTTCTACTTCCATCGAGCAACCATACATGACGACCTCCAATATCACTTTCTCCTACGCTATTGACCCATGCTCTTGCAGGTGCTAAAACAGCGGTATGGCGTGATGCAAAAATGTCAACACCATGATGCTTCCTCCGGCCACCATCTCTGGGTTCATTAAAAAAACTACCGATATCTCTGCGGCCATGACCTAAAACAGGAAATTTCAAAGATGGTTTTTCAATAATTCTAAGCTCAAAAGTTCCACCGCGAAGTAATTCAGGCTGAATCCGTAGGATATAATAATTATCACGTCGGGATTCATATTGCAGCAAAAGCTCTCCTTTTGAAGCACTACCTACCGGATGCCACTCGATAATATTATCCTCTTTTTCCCTGAAGAGATCAATAAACAGAAGGGTGCTGTCTTTGCCGGAGAAATCAATGTCAATTTCGATTTTTTGTCCGCGTTTTACAAGGAATCGATAGCCTGCACTTCCGGGAAGCGCAGAGTCAAGTAGGAACTGCTCCAGAAATGGTAATTCAATATTCACCGGGTTCTCTAAAGATTGAAATGATAATGATTTCCAATCGCGGCCCAATGCGGTATTTAATAATCCGGCACTTTCAAGAGAAGCCATGTAGGCCTCATGGGCATTACTGAAGATAAACTCTTGTGGCACCTTTTCAGGTTTACATCCAAAAAGCAGAAAAAATAAAAGGACAAATATTGGGATTAGGCCTGATCTTCTTTGAGGAAAAAAGTTCATAATAAATAATCTGGGTTTTTACAATTTGGGTAAATATAGTAATTGTGCTTTTGAGATGAGCAGACGGACAAGTTTTCCGATTATCTGGTCAGCATGTGAATACTCTGTTGTTGATATAAACTGAAAGTTAAAAAAATAGTTTTATTTTGATGCCTGAAATCAGCCAGAATTATATTATGTCGACATCAATTTCTATTAAAGAAGTTAGCGGAAAGAAAGAACTAAAAGAATTTATCTACCTCCCCGAAAAAGTACATAAAGGCCACAAAGGCTGGGTGCATCCAATATATATGGATGAGTGGAATTATTTCAACCCAAAGAAAAATCATTCATTTGCCCATTGTGATACCATCTTATTACTGGCCTACAGGGATCAGAAGGTTGTCGGACGTATTATGGGAATCATTAACCACAAGTATAACGAGGCAAAAAGTGAGAGTAATGGTAGATGGAATTTTTTAGAAATCTATAATGATCAGGAAGTTGCTCATTCACTTTTGCGGTACGTAGAGGATTGGGCCAGGGAAAAAGGAATGCTGAAGATGATAGGTCCATTTGCCTTCTCTGAAAAGGATCCGCAAGGTTATTTGATCGAAGGTTTTGAAAGGCTTATGGTTATTGCTTCACATGGCAATTATCCGTATATGATTGATATCCTTGAAAATGCAGGCTACACAAAAGAGATCGATCTGGTCGCTTACAAGGTTGATATCCCAGATGAAGATCCACCAATTTATAATAGAATCAGCGAAAGAACTATACGCAACAATCCCAAGTTGCGATTATTGGAATATACATCAAGACGTAAGCTCCGGCCCATGTTAAAGCCGGTTTTGGAGCTTTTGAACAAGACTTTTAAAGATATATATGGCTTTGATGCCATGACCGAAAGAGAAATGCATGAGTTTGCCAGCAGGTATCTCATCTTTATTAATCCTCGATTTGTTAAGGTTATTGTAGATAGTAATGATGTGCCGGTAGCATTTGTTATTGGGATGGGAGAAATAGGTGTTGGAGTTCAAAGGTGCAAAGGACGTGTTCTTCCATTTGGAATTTTCAAGATTCTCAAAGAAAGCAAAAGGTCAAAGCAAATAACCCTTCTACTTGGTGGCATCGATTCGAAATATCGAGGCAGGGGATTGGATACTCTGATGGGATTAAAAATGATAGCATCTGGTCGTGAGGCTGGCAAAACCTATTTTGATAGTCATTGTGAGCTTGAGACTAATCACCAGGTTAGAGCAGAGATGGAGAAAATGGGTGGGGTAGTGATAAAGAGATACCGGATATTTCAGAAGGATATTCGGACTTAATTCTGGGTCCGATGTCCGCGGTCCGGTGTCCGAAGTCCCCATGTCCCCACGTCCCCGACTCCCGATTCCCGACTCCCGATTCCCGATAAGTCAATTCTTAATCTCGATGGTTCTCTTATTGTACTGCCATTCTCCTTTTTTGTTAAATCCCATGATGCTGATAATTAATCTATTTGCCAGGTCAGTGGTTTGGAATTGAATACTTCCGTTTGCTTGATCCGGGAGGGTTTCCCATAAAAGAGTCTGGTTGAGATTTGGAATGTTTGAGTTTGCAGGGGGAGTATCAGGCAGATTGGCAGTTTTAGACTTTTCCGGAAGGTCAATACTGGATAATATGGCTGTTTGAGGGAGATCTAAACCGGCATAGTCACCATTTTTAGATCTGATACTTACTATTGCGGAGAATATATTCTTTCCGTGGATGAAGATACTATTCTTAACCTCAATAGAATGAATACGATCGGGGGGGAGCTGGAGTAAGTCCTTATGTTGAGTAATTGGTATACCATCAAGAAGTACGAGGGTTTCATAAGCCCGTGAAACCGGATCTTTAAGATACATGCTAATCACTTGCTTTTCATTCTTATTCCGAACGATTACATTAGGAACAACTTCGTAAATTACCTCACGTACATTTGCCAGTTTGATATAGTCTCCGACATGAATTGAATAGTCAGGTGGATAAAAGAACAGGGCTTTATTTACAAATGTATCTGGCAGGCTGCCTTTTTCGACTTTTGCTGTCTTAAATACCGAGTTTATCTGATAATTTATCTTCAATTCGCGAAGGAAAACTAACTCAACTGAATCAAGGGAGAAGCTTTCTTTATGCTGATGATCAATTCTATCGTCATATTCAGAGAAAATATCAATTTCCCTGTTTTGTTTTGGCTGGGTAGTGAAGTTCAATATGTAATCAAGAGGAGACCGGACATCAGGAAAGGCAAAGAAGAAGAATCCTGAGATATCTGTTATTGTTGTATAAAAGCTGTTGTCGTTCAAAACACTCATAGCGATTGATACAGATGAAACACCCTCACTTGTATTTGTGTCAATAACCCGGCCACCCATTATGCCGGCACGTGTTTCAGGATAATAGCGGATTCCTGCCATATCCGGATTCTGACTGGTGCCATTTGCCTGGATGTTTTGTGGTCTGGTACTATCCGGCAGGAAAAATGCCTTCACAATTGTATCGGGATAATGATTGATTTGTAACCAATGTTGAAAAGATTTATAGTCTGAAGGTATATTAGATGAAGCAGACCAGCCAGCCAGACCGGGAATACTACTATCATTCGGATCATAAGGTTCATCAGTAGTGATCAGGGTATATAGCTGATTTTGATTACCCTTAATATTCAGGTCATCAAGAGAATAAATTGCTTCATGCTGGCTACGCAGGTTCAAAACAGAATCAGTCAGACTAATAGCAGGTCGGTTTGATTCAGGGGTGTAAGATGACCAGAGTTTACGCTTGATAATTTCATTTTTATTGTTGAGCAGTGTGAACTGCATAATACCGCCTGGCAGTTTGTTTTTTGGAATCTGGAATAACAAAAAGCCGTTAAGGGAATTTTTCTCCTCAAACCAAAACCAGGTGTATGACTGATGAACCAGAAGCCTGAAACTGGTAATCCCATAGTTCTTTAAGCCTTTGACTTGTACATTGACCTGGTTTGGATTATCTCTGTCTTCACTCACATTGATCGTGTACTTTTGCAGAGAATCCGGAATTGGTGAAGCTGAATGTTTATTTTGTATTTCCTCCTTATATATTGTGTTCAGATCATCATCGCCAGGATTCACTACTTTGATAGCCTGGATGGCAAATTCATTCACCTGAAAATTACGCATCCAGTTCGTGTATGCTCTTAAATAATACCATCCTGTGGCCAGATCGGAAGGAAGAGAAAAAGATGACTTTACCCTGGAATTCTGCAATTCAAAATTGCTCTTAAATACTTTTTTTCCGGATTCATCTAATAATTCTATCCTGGCAGCCATGCTCAAAACAGAGTGCTGATAACTGTCTTTTTCAAGCAACAAGGCCTGGAAATAAACAGATTCACCCGATAGATAGAAATGCCTGTCAGAGCTAAGCCAGATTGTTTCCTGAAAGTTCTTTGCGTATGATTGCTTGTCTGATTGAGCAAATAGGGATACGCTTAATAACAATATTGCTATTGTCAGGATTATACTATGTAATTTGGCTTTATTCATACTCTGATTAATCGTGAATCCAGAATGGAGGCTTTACTGTTGTTCCACCTTTTTGGGTACAGTCATAGCATTTTTGATTTGAGGTAAAAAACTCACCAGAACTGAAATCTTCGGTAATCCAGTCGCCCACCGGAACTCTGTACCATGGAAGATCTTCAGTGCCGATAGTATCTAAAGTGCAATTCACCGGAATTATCTCAAATTCAGTAGGTTGATTCAGGAAGATCCTTTTTTCTGTAACACCGGATACTTCAAAAATACCTGCGACAAAAAGCTCAGGATTTGTTGTGCAATGTATATTACCTTCAACTCTGAATGGCTGGGTTTCGTAAAGTCCTCCCGATTGATTTACCAGTTTATCCAGACTATTCCAAAAAGACCAGACTGATTCACTGATTGCGTGTTGCTTTACAAGCAGGCTATAGCGAATAGATAAGGCGTCTCCATATTGAGATTCAAAATGTAAGGGAGCTTTTTGGATTTTATTTTCAGCTAAGCCTTCGGAATTGCCCACGAAAATTCCAAGAATATTTTTGCTTTTCCAGCAGGTTCTGAGATCTCGGTTAGATGCCGGATGCACCTCCCTGCCATCCCAGGTATGAGTAGCAGCAAATGGTACTGTATATTTAAAAGTAGCATTCATGTCCCATCTGTAGTAGGATGGTCCCGGATCATTATTATTTGAACTAATATAAAAGCGATAACCCTGATAAGCTTCTCCGTCTTCTGTGAGACGCTGAAGAGTAGCATTATAAGTTAAGGTATCAATGGGTGGTGATTCAATAAGTGTTTGGAATTGTGATTCGAAAGTTTCTTGTTCTACATGTACGATCAGCTTATATGATTTTCCAATCTCAGCTATTATCCCATTGGGTAAAACATAAAGCCCTGGTTCTGTTTCAGTGAAAATATACTGCTCACCGTCGTTTCTGTCAATTCGGGCACTGGCTCCGCGTATTTTCGCAGGTATATTCGACACATTATTACCACTCATAGTGAGCATGGGAACTGATCGGGATATACTTAAGGAAGTTACCTGGCTGGTGTCATCAGAAAACAGGCATTCGAAAAAGAGCATATCATCATAACCGGTAGTATCCGGCAGGAAAGGATCTATACAGGAATGGCTGAAAACCAAAACTACCAGTATTATTTTACTACTCAACCGCATAATTACCCAATTTGAAATTATATGAAATTGTGAATATCGGGACTCCATAAACAGATAATCTGTAACCTTTTATCTGGCCCCTGTCATTGCTGAAATACACCGAATATGGATTCTTTCTTCCTGTAAGATTGTATACCGAAAACATCCAGGAGCCATGTGCTGCTTTTTCTCGTTTAAGATTACCCTCGATGCTTAATGACAGGTCAACTCTGAAATAGTCGGGAACCCTGTACTCATTTCGTTGGGAGTAATTTATCACCTGGTAACCGTCAACATAGTAAAATCCGGTTGGAAATGTGATAGGCCGTCCTGAATTATAAACAACATTCGATGCAAGAGAAATACGTCGTGATATCTTAAGGTTGCCCACAAAATTGAAAGCATGTGGTTTGTCATAATTTGCAGGATAGGTAAGGCCCTGGTTAATTTTCTGCCACGACTCTTCACCATTAACAGTTAGTAGTGATCTGGCGTATGTATAACTGGCCCAACCAGTAAACCTGCCTGCATTACGTTTGATAAACAGCTCAATTCCCCATGCTTTCTGATTACCCTGTAAAACAAGAGTTTCAATAACAGGATTGAAAGCAAGGTCTGCACCATCCTTATATTCAATGATATTGCTGCTGTTTTTGTAGTACACTTCAGCAGAGGTCTCAAATGAGGAGCTGTTAAAATTCTTGTATACGCCAAAACTTAGCTGGTCTGAAACCGGAGGCGTAATGTATTGATCAGTGAGTTTCCAGCGATCAGTAGGAGCGACAGCTGCAGTATTTGACAACATAAAAAGATACTGCCGCATCTTATTGTAACTCATCTTAACAGACAGATCAGGAGTCAGGACATAATTCATTGATAAACGATATTCAGGTCCGGAGTAATGCTGAATATTTTTTCCTGCCGGATGATAAATAGTATCAATAATATTATCTCTTTCGATAGCCTTGTTATCGGCATATGCGTAACTTTCATTAGGTCCCAGGTAGTTGAAAAGGCTATATCGAATACCTGCATACAACGATAGTTTATCAGTGATCGAGATTTCATCAAAAGCATGTAAACCATACTCCAAACCGTTTTCTTTGCCAAAACTTATGGGAGAGAGGATGGACTCAGCTCCATACGGATTAATTGTTCCCTGGTTCAGATTGTGCAGGATGATGTTAGCCCCAAAACCGGTTTTATGTCCGGCCAGGGGATAGCCCGAGAAATTGACTTTTATTTCCTGAGATCTTACATTGAATTCATGTTCAAATGCTCTTGAGGCCTGTTCTTTATTAAGCTGATAATTTTGATAATTGCTGGCTACCAGTGCAAGTTTCATACTCCAGCTACTAAAAACCTGACGATTATATATTATAGATCCACCCAGATTCTCATAGCGATATTCGTTGCTTGTTGAAAGAGCGAACTTATCCTTACTACGATAAGCGAATACCTGCCATGAATCATTATTCTCTCCTATCAGGTGAACACCTGCCATCATATCGTTAAATGATGCATTTCGTTCATAAATGTCTGCATCATCAAGTCGATTAAGTATCCAGTCAGAATAGGTCGATCTGACACTAAAAATAAATGAGCTTTTGTCTTTTACGATTGGAGTTTCTAATAACAGTGATCCTGTTACCGGACTGAGACTTCCCCGTGCGCCGAATTTCTTTTTATTACCCTTTCTGGTAGATATTTCAAATACTGAGGCCAGCCTTCCTCCGAATTCAACCGGAAAATTACTTTTATAGAGATTGAAACCGCTAATCATATCGGGATTAAAAGCTGAGAAAAAGCCAAAAAAGTGCCCTGTATTAAGAATAGGTATCTCATTGAGCAGAAATAAGTTTTGGTCAGAAGCTGATCCTCTGACATTAAAACCAGCAGAGCCTTCACCTACAGTTTGTATTCCGGGCATCATATTGGCAACTTTGAGGATATCACGTTCTCCCATAACTACAGGGATACTTTTGATTTCTTTTTGACCAAGTCTCTGGAATCCCATTTGCATGCCCCTCACATTATGGTGCTCACCTGACTTCACCACCACTTCTTTCATGTCAATAAGTTTGGGAAACATCTCAATATTCAGATTTCCTGATCCGTTCATCTCCAGGAGGAACTGTTCACTTTCCATACCCAGACAAGATACAACCAGGTTATATGTCTCACCTGATTCAAGTGGTAGCAGGTAAGAGCCGTCAGCATCTGAAATGGCTCCTAAGTTTGTTCCCGGAACAACGACGGTGGCCCCAATAACTGATTCTCCATTTGACAGGTTAGTAATACGTCCGGCAAGAAATGATTTTCTGGCTCCTTGTTTGACTGCGTCATCACCAATAACAACTTTTTTGATCGTTTTTTCATATGAAAAGCTCCCAAAATAATTTTTTGATGTACTTCGATTTAAGCTGTCTCCATTCAGTTGATGGGGATTTACGACATGAATTTTCTCAAGATCGATCTGCAGCTCTGGTCCGGTTAAAAAATATTGTTTGTTACCTCTATACACAAAGTTGATCCCTCTTGGTTTCAAAAACTGATCGAGCAGCTTTGAAACAGTTGTGGAATCAGATTCGCATGAGATACTGATACCCTGTGTCCATTCTGATTTGTAAAAGATGAAAACTCCATGATCCTCCTGCAGGATGTCTGCAAATTCTTTAAATGATACCGTATTAAAATCTAGATCCATCACAGCTTCATCACTTTCCTGTCCGAGGGCTGGTATTGACAGCACTATTATAGTAAACAGTATGATCCAAATCTGCCTCATATTTTAGATTCTAATAAAGAGTTGCAATAGTTAATGAGTTCAATATGCCCGCTCATCTTTTTAGGCCTGAGCCTGATTTTTTTCTGACGACTGTAAGTTTTTATTGCCTCTTTAAACTCAGGGAAGAGCTTGTACAAGCTTCGTTTGCCTTTGTAGCTAAACAATTTATTATTTATTGATAAGAATTTTTTCTGACTTGTTTGATAGCGATAATCTGATAAAGCACCCGAAGATATTTTTAGTGTTTTCGTTTTCAGTAAAAGCAGGGATATTTTACCATTCACAAGCTCTTCATAAAACAATGGGTCTGTCTGGAGAGTATCTTTTTTGAAAGGTTTAAAAAGCTTGTCATTCAAGGTGAAATACTCGATATTATGTTTCTTGAGTTTTATTTGCAGATAAGAATTTGTGAAGTCAATTGTACTTAATATCAATTCGTTTGAGCTGATGTCATACCTGAGAGGCAGTTCATTAAAAATGATGCCATCGATTACTATTGTGCCTGTTTTCCAACTCTGATCTATGAAGAATGGATGACCGGTGGCAGTGTTCATAATTGGTATTTGATAATACTCTCCACTAACCAGCCTTGAGTCAGTTTTGTACAACTGATTGTAAAAGGAATGCGCGGCCTCAGACGAGATTATCTCCTCATTTGCCTGAGCAAAACTACATGGAGCGGCTAACAAAAAACAAGCACTTAAGCATAGTATTTTGGCAAGATTTGGGAATTTCATGAGGTTCAATCAGTCATCTTTGGCTTTCGGGCCATAAAAGTATTCAGTTGTTACAACTTATCAAATTATTAAGACACATTCTTTTGATTCCTTTCGTGCCAAATGGTTTAATGGTAATATATGTCAAGAAAGACTTTTATTTATTAAATAGATAAGGAACAAATCGATAGCTTTGGAGATAATTTATCATAATTCAAATTATGAAGAATATGTACATGCAAAAGAGTTTATTTATCATATCGATTATCTTGTTATTGGGATTCTCATGTTGCAAACCTAAAAAGCAAGTTGTCAAGCCAAATTTGCTTATCATTCAAACAGATGAGCATAATTTTCGCACTTTGGGTTGCTATCGTGAAACCCTGACACATGATCAGGCCTTTTTGTGGGGAGATAGTGTTGCAGTAGAAACACCTGAGATTGATGCTCTGGCTGAAGATGGGGTTTTATGCACCAGTTTTTACGCATCTACTCCTGTCTGTTCTCCTTCGCGCTCTTCGTTTATATCAGGCCTATACCCCCAGAATACCGGAGTAATAACCAACGATATTCCTTTGCTTGATGAGATTATCAGCTTTGCACATGTACTGACTGAGCAGGGTTATGCTACGGGATATGCCGGGAAGTGGCACCTGGATGGCGATGGCAAACCTCAGTGGGATCCTGATCGAAATTTCGGATTTATCGATAATCGATATATGTACAACAGAGGGCACTGGAAGATGATTGAAGATACCGATAATGGTCCACGGGTAGCTTCGCTTAATGCTAAAGGCAATGCTGACTACGGTCTGAAGGGGGTTAATGAGGAGAATTTCACTACTGATTATCTTACTAAAAAGACCATTGATTTCATAAAAGCACATAAGGATGAACCGTTTTGTTATATGCTTAGTTATCCCGATCCACATGGACCGAATACCGTAAGAGCTCCATATAATTCAATGTATGAACATTTTGTTTTTGAAAAACCATATACCCACGGAGCTGAGGTGGATGATTTACCAAGTTGGGGTAAAAAAGCAAAAAATACTATCAGGCCAAAGGCAATTGCAAATTACTGGGGTATGGTTAAATGTATTGACGATAATGTTGGTAAAATTGTAAGTTATCTGGAAGAGTCAGATCTTCTTGATAATACCATTGTTGTTTTCACATCTGATCACGGAGATTTATTGGGAGAGCATCATAAAGACAATAAGGGTAATCCTTACGAAGGATCTGCGAAGATTCCTTTTATTATCAGATATCCATCAAAATTACCTGCCGGATTAGTAATCAATCAGGCTTTGTCGGTGGTTGATTTTACACCAACAATACTTAGCCTAATGGATGCTCCGGGTACAGGTTATGAAGAGGGCAGGGATGCATCTTTGCTTTTCTCAGGTGATATGAATATTGATTGGACAGATATTGCTTTTATGCGGGGAACCGGATCAAAGGATGGGACTGATGATAAATGGCTGTCAGCAGTTTCTGATCGTTATAAGATAGTTTTTTCACCAGAGCCTGAAGATCTTCCCTGGCTGTTCGACTTGCAGGAAGATCCAGACGAACTAGTCAATTTCTTTAAGCATCCGGATTACCAGGAAATTAGAAAGGAGATGTCAGCTCATCTGATTGAGTATGGTAAAAAAATGAATGACGGGAGAATTTACCATCCGAAGATATCTAAGGAACTAGCTGGAAATTAGTTTGGCAGTTGAATCATAATAATAGTACTTCCTGGCCTGCTGGATAATCTGATAACTCCATGATGTTTAGAAATAACTTTTCTGGCAAAGCTAAGGCCTATTCCGGTTCCGCCTGAACGGGTAGAGAAAAATGGGATAAACACTTGCTCTTGTAATTCAGTAGGTATCCCTGGTCCATTATCCTCAACAAGAATACTTACACCCATGGGGCCAATTCTTCCAATAAGCTTAATTTCAGGATTTTCAGTATTGGATAGAAAATGGATCGAATTTCCAATCAGATTCATCATTACCTGAGTCATCTGCTGGAAATCAACATTAATTGCTATTTTTTCAATACAATTACTTGTTATTTTTATTCCAAGAGGTTTTATCTGAGGCTGCATGATATCAATACTGTCATGCAGCAATTGTGAAACTGAAATATTTTTCAATTCTGGTGAGGGAAGGTGTAGTAGTTTCTTATATCCATCAACAAATTCTATAAGACCAGTTGTTCGCTTTTCGGTTGAGATTAGGGTTGAAATCAGCTTGGAACCTAGATCCTTATCATAATTCTCTAATTTGATAATATCAGAGTTAGAGCGAAACCAGTTTGCTAATTGCCCTAGTAACAGTCTGATAGGGCTTAGTGAGTTTTTAATCTCATGAGTAATGATCTTGGCCATTTCCTCCCAGGTCTCCAATTCTTTCTGGTTAGCAACTCTCTGTACATCTTCTATAGCAAAGACCTGGTGATTCTTTCCTTCTATTCTGATGTTGGATCCCGTAATACTAACCCAGGTATTAAGCCCATGTATTTTTATCTTCTGAACCACCTGCTGGCCATTTTTAAAGCTTATGAAAAGCTCCATCAGCTCAGGATATAATTTGTTTAGCTTGCCATAACTGATCGGTTCGGCCATTGATAATAAGCGAAGAAGAGAATCATTATACAATCTTATTTTTTGGTCAGTGGAGATTACGAGGATTCCGCATGGAATAATACGTAAAATGTTTTCATAAAAATGTGCTTGACTCTCTTTTTCCAGAATGATTTTTGAGAATGCTGATGTTAGTCTGCTGAGATATTCCTGAGCTTTTAATCCTAGTGTTTTGGAACCATGCCGGAGTTTAAAAGTTCCTTCTCTGAATTCCAGCCCCTGTAACATGCGGTTGAAATTCTTTGCTGGACGGTCGTAATAGAGTATCAGAGATATTAGTGTGATAATCAGACTGGTAATCAGTATAGCTTTAGTTACAGGGTGACCTTCCTGGTTAAACAGTATGAACAATATCCATAGCTCAATTACCAAGAGAAGCAGCCTTATGAACAGTCCGATTCGATGCTTATTATAGCCCGTATTTCTTAATTTTATCATATACCGTTGATCGGTTTATGCCTAATAATTCAGCTGTCTTTGTGATATTTCCTTTTGACTGTGAAAGAGCCTGACTGATTAGTTTCTTCTCCGTATCTGCCAGATTAAGGGAGGTTCTAGATTGGATCAGGCCTATTCCATTGTTATATTCCGTTTGCTCCAAATTTATGTATTGTCCATCTGAAAGAATAACAGCCCTTTCAATAGAATGTTTGAGTTGTCTTATGTTGCCAGGCCAGGGTTGCTTCTCCAAAATGGTGATATCAGAATCCTTGATTCTAAAACTTCTTGAGTGTTTGTTATTATAAATTTCGAGGAATAAGGTGATCAAACCACGAATATCGTCTCTCCTTTCTCTGAGTGGAGGGAGGGTAATGGTTATAGTATTAAGTCTATAGAACAAATCCTGTCGAAAAACACCATCATTTACCTGATCAGGCAGAGGACTGTTCGTGGCAGTTATGAGTCTGAAATCTACTGGCTGAATCTTTTGTCCCCCTAAGGGAATGATCTGATGAGTTTCTAAAACTCGTAAGAGTTTTGATTGCAAATCATGGTTAAGATTTCCTATTTCATCCAAGAACAAGGTTCCTCCGTCTGCTAAAAACATTCTGCCTGCTTTAGCTTTTAATGCACCGGTAAAAGCACCTTTTTCATAACCAAACATCTCACTTTCAAATAGGCTGGTTGGGATGCTTCCCATATCGACTGAAATAAAGACTTCATCTTCTCGTCCTGATGAGCGGTGAATTTCTTGGGCAACAAGCTCTTTCCCGGTGCCATTCTCGCCAAGAATTAAAACACTTGCATCTGTTTTACCAACTTTTTCAATCAAAGCTTTGACTTCTCTAATTGATGCCGAATTCCCCCAATAGATTGGTGATTGATCAGAAAGTTTACTCGAAAGATGATTTCTTTGTGATTTTAGTTTCCTTATTTGTCTTTTTGAAATACTGATCTGCCAGGCTGCCTCCAGAGTAGAGAGGATTTTTTGCTGATCCCATGCTTTGTCAATGAAATCAACAGCCCCCTCTTGTAAGGATCTGACAGCAAGGTTGATATCTCCATATGCCGTAATCATGACCACGGCCTGATCCTGATCAATCTTTTGTACTTCACTCAACCAAAATAATCCCTCATTACCTGAAGAGGTTTTTCCCTGGAAATTCATATCAAGAAGTATCACATCATATTGATTTTTATGCAGCTCACTTGATAACTGATTAGGGGACGAGAGCACGGCCACCTTCCATCCCTGACCAGTAAGAACCAAATCCAAAACACTCAGAAGGTCTTTGTTATCATCAACGATCAGTATGGACTTTTTTCTTTGAGTCATTCGATAATAAAATTAGTATTTTTCATAATCCCCCAAAGGGATGATCAGTCTATTCGAAGGGAATCTATTGGAGCCTTGTTGTTAATTATTCTGACAAGATTCATTACAGTTAGCAAATATGTTATTGTTACCATAAAGAATACAACAACTATTGCTGGAATATTTACGGGTGCTCTGTAAGCAAAGTTTTGTACCCATACTGAGTATAATGAAACAGAGATCAGGATTGCGAATACAAAAGCAATAGATAAAAGAATAATCTTCAATTTACTTAGGTCTTTCAGGAGGTCAATAAAGTTAGCACCGAAAACACGCTGAATGGCCAGAGCTTTCTTTTTTTGTTGAATGTCGAAGGAAGTCATCGCAAATAAGCCCAGGATTCCAAGTATAAAGGCTATGGCTGAGGCAATCCATAAAAAAACTGAGTGTATTCTGTCTTCCTGATAGTATGCTGCCAGATCTTCATCCAGGAAATAATAGGAGAAAGGATCTTCGGTGTAAAAGTCATTCCAGACTTTTTCAATATGACTCAATATTGCTATCAGTTTTCTGCCTTCAAATCTAATATGGATTCTCCCTGATTCATAGCCTCCCTGGCTTATTAGGGCAATTGGGATGATCTCATCATGCAGGGAATATAAATTGAAATCCTTGACAACTCCAATGATTTTGCCAAAATTCTCACCCTGATTATTTAGCACCTCTATTTCCAGAGCGTCATCTAAGCCCAATTTTCTCACGAAGGTCTCATTTACCAGCACTCCATCCGGGAAGGCCGGCGTTAGAGTGTTCCCTTTAAGGAGAGTCATACCCATCACATTCAGATAGTCATCACCAACCCACATCTTCCCAGTGAAAATATTTTGTGGTCCCTTAGGGGTTTCAACGAGAATATCCTCACGAATAGCTCCTCGTTTTGGGAAATTGAGAGCCGTAGTAACACCAATAATGTCAGGGTTTTTCAAAAGTTCGGTTCGAATAGCATCAAAGTGATCTTCATAACCCAGATCGGGATTATTGAGCATTATTACATTGTCCTTATTGAATCCCAGATCCATTACCCGAGTCATTTTTACTTGTCCGGCAATAAATACAGTTACCAATATGACAACAAATGAGATAACAAATTGAAACATTAGCAAAGCAATCTGAGTATAAGAAAACTTTGAAGGCTTCTCATTCATCCCTTTCACAGTTTCTGATACAGATATTCTGGAGTATTGGAATGCTGGTAGAATCCCTGAACTTATACTGATAAAGATCCATGTACCAATAATGAACAGGATACCTCGGGGGCTGTATAAATGGCTTTCTGTTATATTCTTGTCAATGAAACTGTTAAAAAGCGGAAGTATCATTTCTATCAGGAGTAATGAGAGAATGATTCCAATACCTACTGTCAAGAATGTTTCAAAAAACAGACTTTTATACAGACCAGCTTTATTTTCACCAAGAACTCTTTTTATTCCCAGTTCCTTCCCTCGCAGAGCACCCTGTGCAGATAATACCGTGGCAAAGTTGAAAAGGCAAACGAGAATTACAAAAATGCCAATTAGTGATATTGCCCAGACATAATACTTGTGTTCGGTTCTGAATGTATCTATTGTTTGGTTAGCCCAATGGATATCTTTGAGTGGAATTATCACTGGTTTCACACTCACCGCTGATGATAATGATCTGGCCGAGGGATTTTCTTTAAAAAATGATTCCAGCTTACTAATGAATTGATCCATGTTGGCGTGTGGCTGCATTTTCAAAAAGAAATAAGCAAATGGCATTCCTATAATGAGAGAGCTGGAGATTACATCAAATTTAATATGCGTATTCCCGGGTAGATTTTTTATCACACCCCTTATCGTGAAATCTGTTCCATTCAGATTTACCATCTCTCCGACAGGGTCTTCTATCCCAAAATATTTCAATACAAATTGTTGAGTCACAACTAAAGAATGAGGATCCAGAAGAGAGCTTTCTTTTGAGCCATGCAGAAATTCCTGAGGAAAAACACGTAGATAATTAGTGTCAACTGCAATAATTCCTGATACTCTTTCTTCAATGATATCATTGCTGGTAGTATTCTGAATTCGTAGATCTACTTTATTGTATGGTGTGATATGGGATAGGGTTTGTATTTCAGGAAATTGCTCTTTAAGTTGATTGCCAAGGAAGATGGGAACCGCCGAGTATATTACTGAGCTTCCGGTTTCTGCAACTTCTTCACGGTATAAACGGTAAATGTCTTCATATTCTGGATAATGATGATCATATGTCAGGTCATAACTGATATACAAAAAGGATAATACTCCGGTAGTTAGTCCCAGCATCAGTCCGGACAAGATGATGAAGAATTGCCATCTGTATCGCTTGAGATGCCCCCAGTATAAGGTGAAAAGAATTTTTATCATTAGAATTATTTTCCAGCTGCAAAGAACTTCAATTTCGTTTCCATCTCAACAGCTACAGCCTTACCATCCTTTTTGCCAGGTGCATGTTTTGGAAATTTCTTTATCACCCGGATGGCTTCATTGACAAATGACTGTATTGGCTCAATTTCTTTTTTCGATTCTATATATTTGCCGTTTTCATCCGGAACCAAACCCATAAACCTTGAAAATTCTACTCTATCAACTGAGCCATCATCTTTCACAAGATACTTAATGTATACCACACCTTTTTGATTGAGTGCCCTCGCCTCAACCGGAAACTTTACTTCTTTCCGAATAAAAGTTCGATAGGCTTTATCTCCTCCCGGATATAATGGTTTAATATCGACTTCACCAGCTTTATATATTTTCAGGTTTTGCTGTGCGGATACAGAATTGGCAGCTAAAAAGAATGCTACGATGCTTAAAATTAGAACTTGTTTTTTCATGACTTAATATTTATTCAGATAGACAAATATTTTGCCATGATTGTAAGTGATAGAATATCAGGAGTTAGAGTAAATAGGTTTTCTAAAATATGTAGGAATTGCCTACAGTGAAATGAAGGAGAATCCAACAGAGTGATTAAATTGTTATTTGATCCCACGATTCAAAAACTTTATAGATATTCTCCGGCTTTGCTCCCAGACCGAATTCACATTGTGCTATTATCCCGCCATTGGCATAAAGATGTTTATGAACTTCTCTTACTGCCTCCCGGATTTCTTCCTGGGTGCCATCCGGCAGGAGAGACTGACGATCGATTTCACCCCAGAAAGTAATACGTCCTTTAAACCTGTTTCCCAGTTCTTGCAGGTCCATGCAAAAGAGCTGGCTGTTAAGAGCATCTACTCCGACTTCAATAAGGTCGTCAATTATGTCGGTGATTTGTCCATCGGAGTGCATAAAGACTTTCTTGCCATAGTAACGAGCAATTTCACAGTAGTCTTTATACATTGGTTTAAAGTGGCTTGTGAAAACCTTTGGAGGAACCATCAGTGCATGTTGGGTACCCCAATCATCCATTAGGAAAATAGCATCAATGTCTGTTTTTGCCCAGGCTTCAACTTCTTTGCAGTAAAATTCGTGCAAAATACGAAGCAGTTCGAGGTAGCCAGGCTCCTCAAGTAATACGTCGATGAATGATTGTTCCATCGTTCGCAGAAACTGGAATCTTTCGAGTGGCCGAACCAGGCCTCCGGCGTAAACGAATTTATCGCTTGATTTGCAAAAGCGATTAACCTCTTCCGTATTGGGGTGCAGTATTGCTTCAGGGGGTGTAAGATTTTTGAGGTCAGACCAATCTCTGATTCTGGGATTTGAAACAATTCCCATTACTCCTTCTTCTGCATTATTGAACACGCAGCCCCATTCATCAATGAAATTTCCTTTAGAGTATTTTCCTCCGGTATGACTCAGCGAGCCCTCATAAATTGCCGGACATTGTACAATATCATCAGGGAAGTCAGTTTTGATTTTTCTTGTCCAGGCTTCGAATTTCTTTTCAGCCCAGGGTAAAAGCCACATTTGCCTTGGAATTCTTTCAGGTGATTCAAAATTCAGTGTCTTATAAACCAGATCTTTTGGTGTCATGGGCGTTTGGACAATTTTTAATTTTAGAAGCCTTGAAAATTAAATAAAATGAGTTGGATTGGCAATGTTTGTAATGGGATAGAATTTTCGCTTTGATTTTTGCCTACTTTTGATGCAACACAGAACAATAAAACATTGCAATGAGTGGTAATAAGCTCTTTGAATGAAACAGAGACTGCTAATTTCGGTATTATGAACCGAGAATGACAAAATGAAAAATATTTTAACACACACGCGGATGATTTTTTTTGTTGTGCGAGCTCCATCCGACAAATGAAATTAAATATAAACGGATGAAACAGTTTGCCATAATTGGTGCAGCAGGATATATCGCCCCGAGACATATGCGGGCTATAAAAGAAACAGGAAATAATCTTGCTTGTGCCCTGGATAAGAATGATAGCGTTGGAGTTATTGATTCTTTCTTCCCAGATGCTGAATATTTCATTGAGTATGAGCGATTTGACAGGCATCTTGACAGGCTGTTAAGAAACTCTGACTCACCTGTGGATTACATTTCGATTTGTACTCCAAATTACCTCCATGACTCAGAGATTCGCTTTGCCCTCCGATCAGGTGCAAATGCAATTTGTGAGAAGCCACTGGTACTCAATCCATGGAATGTGGATGCTCTCGAAGATTTTCAAAAAGATTATCAGGGGACGATTAGCTGTATCATGCAATTAAGATTGCATCCGAGTATTATGGCTCTGAAAAAGCAAATTCAGGAAGCCGGTCCTGATAGGGTATATGATATCGACCTGAATTACATTACATCAAGAGGAAAATGGTACTTCTCGTCATGGAAGGCTGATCTGATAAAATCTGGGGGTGTTGCCACAAATATCGGGGTCCATTTCTTTGACATGCTAACCTGGATCTTTGGCCCTATAGAGGAAAATGTGGTTCATATGCATAATTATAACAGAGCTGCAGGATACCTGAGATTAAAGCAAGCCCGTGTACGATGGTTCCTGAGTGTTGAATATGATGATATTCCTTCTGAGATTAAAAAAAATGATCAGCGCACCTACAGAAGTTTGCTAATGGATGGACAGGAACTGGAATTTTCTGATGGTTTCACTGACCTTCATACCCGTTCATACAAGGAGATACTCGAGGGGAATAGCTTTGGTGTGTCGTCAGCACGCAAAAGTATCGAAGCTGTGTATAAGATAAGGTCATCATATCCAATCGGGATGAAAGGTGACTACCATCCATACATTAAGAAGCTTGGAATTACAGATTTTCGCATGCCTCAGGGAGGACCTGATTTCAATAAGGATTGTTAATCAATACATGACAAATTAAGAAGAAGTGCAAATTCAGAGATAAAATGCTCAGAATTTAAATTATTAAACTTATCTTTGTCGCAAATTATTATTATTAAAATGAATACAGGTACAGTTAAGTTTTTTAATGAATCTAAAGGATACGGATTCATTACTCCAGATGATGGTGCAAAAGATGTTTTTGTTCATGCAAATGGACTAATCGATCAAATCTCCGAAGGAGACAAAGTAAATTATGAAGTGAAAGAAGGTCAAAAAGGACCTAATGCGGTGGATGTTAGAGTTGTCTAACGATATATTTTACTTACGATATTTGAAAAGCCTGTCAGAAATGACAGGCTTTTCTTTTTGAATATAAGAGGAGATGTTTTATGACAGCCTTTTAATCAATCGATTGATTAATTTTGAAATGAATACTAATCTATCTACTCATGAAAACAAAAATTCTGATACTATGTCTGTTGCTATCCGCAATCATTAATTTACCACTTACCGGACAAATCAGTACAAATAAAGACAAACTGCTTAGCATTGCAGTACTTGGAAAAGTAGCTCCTACAAAGCTTGCATCTTCATATTCAACCACATGGGATGGGAAATCTAAGCTGGCTATTGGGGTTGGCGGTATCAATTACGATTTGCAACTCGGAGAAAAAATATTCGGTTGGACCAGTGGCGATCGTGCAACTATGGGCGTGGCCACAATTGGAGACGGTGCGGCATGGAAAGATTATTGTTCTGTTGGAAACAAAGTGAGAATTCTTAGCGGGGAGTTTAATGGTGAGGAAGGTGTGGTTATCGGAAAGTTTGAGAGTTATGTTTTAGTGCACTTCCGTGATGAAATTCTCAATAAGCTGATTATTGGAACCACTCTGCAAGTAAAGGCTTCGGGAATTGGTATGAAGATACAAGGATATGATGATGTTTTCGTTCATGGCTTGTCCCCTGAAACCATTGAAAAGATGGATATAAAGATTGTCAATCAGAAACTTGAAGTACCTGTTATTGCGGAGATTCCACCTGAGATTATTGGACAGGGAGCAGGCAGACAGAGCCTTTCGGGTAATTGGCATATTCAAACATGTTATCCTCCGGATATAAAGAAATATGGATTGGATAAATTACGCTTTGGTGATTTGGTGATTTTGAAAGATGTCCAAACCGACTATGGAATGGGATACTATAAAGGAGGAGCAACTATTGGAATTATATGCAGCTCTCCGAGCGATATATCAGGAATGGGTATTGGTGTAACACCAATAATCTCGAGCAGTTTTGGTAAGATTAGCTCTCGAATCGACCAAAGTGCAAACATTGCAAAATATCTGGATATTGAAATACAAAAATCTGAAAAAACCAGTAAAGTAGCAGGAAAGCTTAAAACTAATAAAAACCAGCTTTTAACAATTGCTGTTCAGGGTGTTGTAAATCCGGCAGGATCGAGAGGATATTCTACTACCTATGAAGGCAAACCAATACAGAATCTGGGTATGGGATCAATCAACTATTCTGTGTCGGTAGGGGACCTGGCTTATGGATGGGCCAATGCTGACCATGTTGAGCCTGATGTTTCATTCACCAATGTGGATGGATCATCTCTTGGAATCCTGGGTTGTATTGGTAATGAAGCCGAATTAATATCAGGCCAGGCAAGAGGCGAAAAAGGAATTTACATTGGAAAACATGGTAGCAGTATTGTCTGGTTCCCTGATCATGTAAAAGAACAAATGAGTGTGAACGACAGAATTCAGGTTAAGGCCCAGGGTGTGGGCCTCAGAATTGATGGTTTTGAGGATGTGCGCGTGAATAAAATCTCACCTCAGTTGCTTGAGAATCTGGGTATAGAAATAGACGGTGATCAGCTGATTGTTCCTGCGGTAATGATAGTGCCCGGACATTTAATGGGTTCAGGAATGGGCATGGGTTCCTTTGTATTGGAAAATGTAGATTATGATATTCAAACAACCTGCCCCGAGGTGGTTGAAGAATATGACTTCAAGAAGCTCAGGTTAGGTGATTTAGTGGCCATTCAGGATCATTACGATTATTATGGACGTGGCCGCTATGAAGGAGCTATCACTATTGGAGTGATTATTCATGGCTGGAGTGATATTGCCGGACATGGACCGGGAGTGGATCCAATACTAAGTGCTTTGCCAGGAAAAATCAAGGTTAAAATTGATCCAGATGCGAATACTGCGTATTATCTGGGGATAAAGAAGAAACCTGATTCTGAGTAAAATGAAACTCATTTAATCCTTTATCGCTATTAATTTAATAGTGCTTAAATGAATAGAAAATAAAAAACCATGATACGAAAAGCTACTCTCATCCTATTTTTATTTATCTTTTGCTCAGTCTTAGGGGTTAAGGCCCAGCAGGTTAAAGCCACTTCCTCCGGATTAAAATTTAGCATTTCCTTTGATAAATCAGTACATCAGTCAGATATTACAGGACGGGTATATCTTATGATTTCTAAGAATAACAGGAGAGAACCTAAAAACCAGGTGGGTCTTACAGGCGTGCCTTTTTGGGGGATGAATGTAGAGAAATTAGCACCGGGAGATCAGGCTTTTATAAATGATCAGGTTTTTGGATACCCTCTTGAGAGTATAAGCGAAATTCCGGCAGGTGAATATTATATACAGGGATTTATTAATGTGTACACCGAATTCAAGCGATCAGATGGTCATACCCTCTGGATGCATAAAGATAATTGGGAAGGCCAGAATTGGAGACGTGGGGAAGGAAATCTGTTCAGTAATGTTAAAAAAGTATATCTGGATCCTTCTAAGTCAGAAATTATTAAGCTCATTTGTAACAATTCAAATCCGGCAGTTGAAATTCCTGATGATTCAAAGATGGTGAAACGCGTCAGAATAAAAAGCAAATTATTGTCTGATTTTTGGGGGCAGCCTATGTATCTGGGAGCAACAGTTTTACTGCCGGATGGCTACGATGAGAATCCTGATGAATTCTATCCTGTTAATTATCAGCACGGTCATTTTAGCCTCGGGGTACCTTTCGGTTTTCGTGATCCAGATGCTCCATCTGCCAGTTCAAGAAGGTCAAATCAGGAATTCACAGACTTTTGGATGTCAGATGATTGTCCTCCTTTGATTGCAATTAAGATCCTTCATCCATGTCCGTATTATGATGATTCCTATGCTGTTAATTCTCCTAATGTGGGCCCATATGATGATGCTATAGCTCAGGAATTGATTCCCTTGTTAGAAGAAAAATTCAGGATAATATCTCAACCCTATGCTCGTATTTTATCCGGAGGGTCAACAGGAGGTTGGATTGCTCTCGCACAGCAAATTTTCCATCCCGATTTTTATGGGGGAGTATTTTCACTGTGCGCCGATCCGGTTGATTTTCACTATTACCAAATAGTGGATATTTACAAAGACAAGAATGCCTATTACAGAGAGAATGAATGGTTTAGAGTTGAGCGTCCGAACACTCGGAGCACCGATGGGAATATTAGGACTACAATGGCCAATGAAAATCTGTATGAATTGGTAGTAGGTGATAAAAACCGTTCAGGTGGTCAATGGGACATCTGGGAAGCTGCGTATAGCCCTATCGGTCCAGATGGTTACCCAATGCGGGTTTGGGATAAGCGGACAGGTGAAATAAATCATGCTGTGGCTGAGCAGTGGAAGAATTATGATTTACATGAGTATCTCAAAAATAATTGGTCAGTAATTGGCAATGATCTGAAAGGAAAACTCTTCTTGTACACAGGAGATATGGATTCCTTCTATCTGAACAATGCTATGGAGCTTCTTGAGGGATTTCTTAAAGAAACCAAGGATCCCTACTTCGATGGCCACATTGAATATGGAAGGAAAAAGCCACATTGCTATGGGCCAAGAGGAATAGAACTGGTGAAAATGATTGCAGATCAAGTGAACCGTAATGTAATCGATTGATTAATTACTTTGACCACTTAGCGGCATCTTTATAAATCCGCATGGCATTTTTTGATGAATATTTTGTAAGTAATTTTTTCGCGTTGTCAGGGTTTTGCTTGTACACTCTAAGAACTTTGGTCTCGAAATTCCCCTGATTACTTAACATCTTTTCTTCTCGTTTATTCCATTGATTTTTCACCTGTTGGGCACTTTCTGAATAATTTTCATCGATCTTGTTCACAAGAGAGACAAAGGTCCAGAATGCATGTTTATTTGATCTGTCAAAGGTTTCTTCAGGTGGGCTGAATTGTTGTTTTATGGCCATTTGATAATCTGCATAATAATAATAAACTTCAGGAATCTCGGTCACTCCTGAGTACCAGGGTGAAAACGCCTGTACATCAGGCCTGTATGCTGCAAGCCATAATAGAGATCCGATTTCATCGGGCATCCATGATCTGAGTTG
>Ga0233437_1000447_pt1 | contig 96160 bp, 70 predicted proteins | sample SI_122_August201_FD_182714 | JGI IMG/M metagenome (GOLD analysis project Ga0233437, IMG submission 182714) | Seawater microbial communities from Saanich Inlet, British Columbia, Canada - SI_122_August2016_200_MG | ecosystem: Environmental > Aquatic > Marine > Inlet | place: Canada: British... | reverse complement strand
AGCTGACATAATAGTCATGCCCTTTTGTTGATCAGGAAATAATAAGCCTAAGAAAATAAATAGAAGCGGAATCGCTGGGAGATGCTGCTGCATATAAAATATTACTTAATTTTATTGAACACAATGATTTAACAATTGATTCGAATTTCGATTTTGTTGAGTCAATGATTGATGTTGATAATTTTATAGATTACATCTCAGCAGAGGTTTTAACAGCCAACAAAAGCTGGTGGCATAACCGTCGGGTATGGCGTCCAAAAGTACCTGGTGGCAAGTTTAAATGGTTATTATTTGATCTTGATTACGGTTATAGCATAGTTGATGCCGATATTCTTAAAAGTATCGGAGATAACGATCCGGTGTTCTCCAGATTGATAACAAACGAAAGTTTTAGACAAAGATTTATTCAACGACTTGCTGCACTCGACCAAACAACATTCGAGGAAAACCGAATGATACACTTCATTGATAGTTTAGCTGATCGCATTGATCATCAAATAAACCGTCATCTGGAAAAATGGGGCGGAACTTATCCAGGTATGGTTGTTGACAAGGCAGATTGGGCTCAAAAGGTTGAAATAGGTAGATATTATGCAAAAAACAGACCTCAGTATACCGAACAATATCTGAATAATTATTTTGGCCTAAGTGGAAAGATTTCAACTGTTTTTTCTGTTGAACCAGCGGAGGCTGGCGAATTACTTGTTAATGGAAAATATGTAACTGGTGATCAATTCAATGGTGAGATGTATAATAGTGTTGCCTTTGAACTTGAAGCTTTGTCTCATCCAGGGTACTCTTTTGAATCATGGTCATCCGGTGTAGCTACCTCCTCTCTTATTCTGATTCCAAAGGAATCTGACTGGAAATACCATGAACTTGGAGTAGATTTAGGAACTATTTGGAGAGAAGTGTCATTTGATGATACAGACTGGAAAAATGGATTAGGGCCTCTTGGCTATGATAATGTAGTTGAGACTGAAATTGGGTTTGGCAATGATCCTGACAATAAGCCTTCCACTGTTTATTTTCGAAAAACAATTAATGTGGATAATCCTGATCAGTTTGATTTGATCAGGATCGGTTTGCTCAGAGATGATGGAGCTGTAGTATACGTAAATGGAACTGAGGTGGCTAGATCTAATATGCCATCCGGTAATATTGTCTATTCAAGTCTTGCTACAGAGATGACTCCTTGGCTAGATGAGTCAGTTTATTTTGAGTATAACTTTTCGTCTGATTACATGCTGCCTGGAGATAATATTATCGCTGTTGAAATTCATCAGGATCGCGTTAATTCACCTGATCTGAGTTTCGATTTAGAATTAATTGGTTTAGGACAAGGGGGCAGCTCTACAAATAAATTAGTCATTGAGAGCTCGGTCGACTTAAATATAACCGCCTATTTTAGTAAATCTTCTCAGGGTCCCATTCTTATTTCAGAAATATTGTATGCTCCGGCGGATGATATTGGAGGAAATCAGGCACAGTTTGTTGAATTGGTTAATTTTTCGAAAAAGACTGTTGATGTTAGTGGATTTACTTTTACCGAGGGGATAAATTTTGTTTTTCCATCAGGTACAGTGTTAATACCAAACGAAAGAGTAATAATTTGTAAGAATAGTTCTGTTTTTCAGGCTATTCCGGGTAAGATATATCAATGGACCTCAGGAGACTTGGCATATGATGGAGAATCAATTGTCCTAAGAGCACTTTCTGGTGAGATCGCCGATCAGCTGACATATGGAACTAGTGCACCATGGCCACTGAATAATTTACTTAATGGCTCTTCAATCGAACTGATTCATGGTTCTAAGGATAATAGTTTAGCAGAAAATTGGGCTGCTAGCCTGGCTACTGGAGGAAGTCCCCTTCTGGAGAATTCAAGATATTATGAAGGAATTCATTTAAATGAATTATTGGCAAATCCTGTTGACCAGGGATATTTGAAGAACCTGGATTGGTTTGAAATTTCGAATACAGGAGATCACTCTGTCGATATCGCTGGATTATACTTCAGCGACAGATATGATGAACCTATGAAATGGCAGATAGACTATTCAGCACCTGAGTTGACAATTTTAGAGCCCGGGGAGTTTATCCTGATAGTAGCAGATAGTGATCCCGAAAAAGGGGCTTTACATGCAGATTTCAAGCTCTCGGGAAAGTCAGGCGATCTAACTATGAGCCTGGCTACTACTGGATTTATCACCATACTTGATTACATTCAATATGAAATTCAGGGAGATGGTGAATCATTCGGGAGATTTCCAGATGGTTCAGGTGAATGGCAAAGATATGATGAACCTAGTCCTGGAGATATCAATTTGCCAAATTCTAAATTTATTATTGCGCCATATCAAATTGAATCAGGAGACCAGGTTCCTATATATATTAAAGTGCTAAACGAAGATGGTTCAGTTGATCAGAGTTTTGAAGGTGCCAAAAGCCTTTTGGCATCAAATGTAAGTTTCTCGCCTTCAACCATCCTATGTAGAAAAGGTGTTGGATATGTCTTGACTACCATTGAAGCTTCAGATGATTTTGAATTTACCATTGAAGACCTCGATGATTTGTGCTTTGTTCAAGTAAAGGATCAAATTCCTGCTATTACCTTACTTGAGGATTACAACTCTGATTTAACCCTTCTTAGTGGTATCGATTACCTGATTAATACCGATCTGAATATTGGTCAGTTTGGTTCTTTGACTATTGAAAGAGGGGCCAGAATAAAGCTGGGTAATGAGGTGAATATCATTAGTAATGGCCCGGTGGAAATTAGAGGATCATCAATACGTCCTGTTGTTTTTATGCCTCAGAACGAAGATGAACCCTGGGGAGGGTTATGGATCAAAGAGCAGGATTCGGAATCAGAATTGAATTATGCTTTTTTTGTGTCTGGCGGGAATGATTTTGATCATCAGTTTTATCATACAGAAACACAGGCTGTTATCAGGGCTGATCAGGCCGATTTGAAACTGTCAAATTGTTATGTTTTTGATAATATTGGTAAAGCATTTGGTTCAGAGTTCGCGCAAATCAAAATCGATAATTGTTTGTTTGCCACCAGTGCAATGGGACCTGAATTTAGAAATTCATACAGTGAAGTATCAAATTCATGGATTATGGATATGCCTGACCCTGATAGAATTCTTGATAGTGATGATGCTGATGGCATATATTTCTGGAAGGAATACAACAATTCTGTCGGCCCATCCATATTTGAAAACTGTGTTGTTGTCAATGTGGAGGATGATGCGATTGACATGCTTGAAACCGATGTAATAATCAGGAATTGTGGTTTTTATGATATTATTGATAAGGCCTCATCAATAGGGTACAGGTCTATTGCATATTATGATAGATGCTTAGTTATTGATTGCAATATTGGAATCTCCTCAGGGTGGTGGTCTTCGGTGATTGTTAATCATACTACCTTCCACAAAACCGGACGTCCATTATACAATCAACGCTTTGGGGGTGTAGATGTATATAATTCAATTTTGACAAATTATCATGATCAAGAAATGCATGATGAGTATTCTTTGGGACCCGCATTCTTTTTTTGCCTTTCTGATGAGCAAGTTTTGCCTGGTGAGAATAACCTGCAAGGTGAAGCTGAATATTTAAATTCACATGATGATAATTTCAGATTACTGAACGGTTCGCCAGCAATTGATTCCGGTGACCCACTTAGTGAGCTCGATCCGGATGGTACCCGTACCGATATGGGCAGGTATCCATACAATAATGGAACAGCAGGAGATGTAATTATTAATGAGATTTATTATAATGCTCCTGATAATCAGGGGCCTGATGACGAATGGGAGTTCATTGAAATTTTTAATCCAACTTCAAATAAGATAAATGTCTCCGGATATAAAATATCAAAAGCTGTTGATTTTGTTTTCCCATTTGACACATGGGTGGATGCAGGTGAGTATTTAATGGTTGTTGCTGATAAGAATGCATATTCCGATTTGGAATGTCAGGTGTTTGAATATGATGATGGCAAATTGTCCAATACTGGTGAAGTTATTCAATTTATTAGCTCTACTGGCGATATAATCAATCAGATAGAATATTCAGATAAACAACCATGGTCCCCCTTGGCTGATGGAAATGGGTTTTCTTTAGAATTATCAGATCCACAAGAAAACAATTCACAAGCGATCAATTGGCGCTCAAGCTATGAAGTGTGGGGAACACCTGGCAGGCTGAACAGAGTTCCGGATTTTTCAAAAATTAGTTTTAATGAGATAATGTTAAAAAATGAAGATTTTTTCAGGAATGATGCCGATGAGTTTTCTTCCTGGATTGAGATCTTCAATGGTAGTGATTATGCTGTCAATGCAGGGGGATGGATAATAAAAGATTCAAAAATATTACAGCAGGATCAAATATCAATCTCTGATCCTTCCGCTACATTGATAAAGCCTGGTGGATTCTTGCTACTTAATCTGGATGGAAAACCAGACCTTGGTTTTTCGCATCTTCAACTTAATCCTGAAAATACAGGAGGAGAGTTGGAATTATATTATTTAGAAAGCGATGCTACCACCATGCAATTAGTGTCAAAAATTGTGTATGACTTGATTCCGGAGAATCAATCTTACGCTTGTTACCCGGATGGAGGCACGAAATGGATGATATATGACACGCCAACACCAAAAAGCTCCAATTTTAGGTCCAGTGAGTATCTGAGAGCTCCACGAATCTTTACAAAAAATGAAATTTTTCCCGTTATTACTGTGCTTGGAGGAGAAAAATACCCTTATCCTGAAATGATTAATCAGAATATTGCTTTAGATCTGGAACAGGACAGTAAGCAAACTCAGAATATTGTTTTTAATAAGGGACTAGGAATATCCTGGATCGATCCGGGATATGAGCAATCAGGGGTGTTGAAAATTGAAGAGGACAGCCTGCATGTGCAATATGATGAGTATCGTCCTATTCGTACCAGAAATGAGAAATTAGGCAGGTCAGAAACTTGGACCAAGGAGCATGATTATCACATTACTTATACGATTCTAATTCCGTCAACGGCCACATTAACTATTAAAGCTGGAACCCGAATTCTTGTCTCCAAATACGCCAATTTTGTTGTTGAAGGGAATATTATTATTGAAGGAACTCAGGAAGACCCCGTCATTATCATGCCTCTTGAATCAGGAGAGAATTGGGGAGGGATACAGATTAATAACCTCAACAGCTATTCTTCAATCTCACATTGTTTTATTACAGGTGGAGGAGGAGGCAGTCCTTCAAATATTGGGAGATTCCAAGATCAGGCTATTGTATCAAGTTATGCTGATTTAGTTTTAGATAATGTTTACTTGATTGAAAATGAAGGTAAAGCAGTATATATGAACAACTCTCATCTTGAGATGCAGGATTGTGTCATATCTGGGTTGGCAAGTGGTGTTGAACTTGAAAAATCATCATCATTGATAAATCACTGCTATTTTGTGGATATTCCTGGTACAAATGCAGGAGTAGGTGCTGGAGATCCTATGGCAATACTATCCTATGGTGAAAAAGAAGGTACAACAGATGAGATACTTATTGAGAACTCATATTTTGATGATTTGGATGCTAGTGGAATTCAGATAGAAAATCAAATAGATGCCATAATTAAGCACTCATTTTTTGAAGGTGTTGCGGATGTGGCTATCGCATCTTTGTCAGGTAATCTATATGTTGAAAACTCTGCTATTGGTACCTCAGGGGTGGGTATTTATGTGTATGGTAACTCAAAAGCTGTTGTAGATCATCTCACTTTTCATAATAATAATGAGGCCATCCGAATAATTAATGGAAATATTGGCGGAAATAATCCAGGTGTTCAGATCCATAATTCAGTTTTATCGGAGTCAGACAGCGATATATATTCGGAGGGAAGTGTTTCACTTGAGCTTGATTTCACATTGAGTACAGAATTAGTTCATGTCGGGACTGGCAATATATTGGGAGATCCAGTTTTCAATGATCAAGGAATATCTGACTATACATTACTTCCAGGATCTCCTTGTATCAACTCCGGTGATCCATCTTCAGCAATTGATGATGATGGTACTATCACCGAAATGGGTGCTTACCAATATTTGGGAGGAGGACAAAGCTTTAGTTCTTTAATAATTAATGAGATACATTATTCTCCCAAAGATGCCCAAAGTTCTGAATTTATAGAGCTCTATAATCCTAATAGTTTTCAGGTGGAACTAGCAGGTTACAAAATAACTGGTGATGTCAATTATGATTTTCCTCAGTCTCAGGTGTTAATGCCATATCAGTATTTAGTGATTTGTGAGAGTAAGGAAATTTATGCAGCCAGGGGTATACAGTGCTTTGAATGGGATAATGGATCTTTACCTTCAAGTTCTGGAATTGTAAGATTATTATCAGCAGATGACTCAGAAATAGATTTTGTCATTTACAATAATAGTGAAGATTGGACTGAATGGCCAAATGGAAAAGGGCCTAGTCTTGAACTGAAAGATCCATTCATGGATAACTCTTTTGTGCAAAATTGGAGGACCAGTTATTTCATTGGTGGAACACCTGGAGAGCCTAATGAAACTGCTCCGCTTGAAGAGCTATTTCTAAATGAATTTGTGGCACGTAGTTATGCTTTTTATCCAGATGAAAATGGAAATGTGAGCGATTGGATTGAATTGTATAATGGATCCTCACACATGCTTAATTTGAAGGATGTCAGCATTACAAGAGATCTTGGTACACCGGACATGCACATTCTTAGTGCCGCGGATGATGATTTATTATTTATTGAACCAAATGGTTTTATGGTGTTAAGAGCTGATGATGATTCCGATGCTGGTGAATACCATTTATCTTTTATGCTCTCCGGAAGCAGTGGAGAAATCGGACTTTATTTAATGCAGAATGGAACTTATTCTCTTATCGATGAGATAAGCTATACCGAACAGCAAACTGATGTTTCTTATGGTAGAGCTTCTGATGGCTACCCGGTATGGCAGAGCTTTGCTTCTCCTACACCCGGAGCATCAAATTCAGACAATTCATCTGCTATAAGTGGCTTGTATATCAATGAATTCATGGCCAGGAATACTAGTGTGCATCTGAATAATGTTAATCAGTACGATGACTGGATTGAGATTTATAACTCAAATGATGAAGCCGTTGATATTGGGGGTTTATTTATCACCGATCGTAGTTCAGATTTGGAGTTTTGGCAAATCCCTGTATCCTCACCTGAAATAACCACATTATCTGCAAAAGGATACCTAATGCTTTATCCCAGTGGTGATCCAGACCTGGGTGTTCAGCATACCAACTTCCAACTAGCAGGCGGGGGTGAGTATATCGCTTTATCTCAGAGGTATTTGGGTCAGTTGAGTGTTGTTGATGATATTATGTATCCAGCTCAAACAAACAATATCAGTTATGGAAGGACAACAGACGCAGGACTGCCTTGGGTATTTTTTAATGAACCAACTCCACTTCGCTCAAATCAGGCTTCCAGTGGTCTCGAGAAATCCGAAATCCTTAATAATCAAGTAAGGATATATCCTAATCCCGTTAGCCAGGATTTGTATATTCAGGTCATATTGGAGAATGCATCAGTATTTAATATGCAGATAATGAATGCAATGGGCGAAACAGTATTGGTATTGGATGATGGTTCTCAGAATTACCCTAATGGCAACTTTGAGTTTGTTGTGAACTTAAAAAGTGAAGGATTTAAAACTGGAATTTATTTAATACGCATACTTATTAATAATCAGGTGTTAACAAAAAGATTCATAATGATGGATTGACAAAAAGTATAATCAATATATTTAAATGATAGAAAGGGATTACCCATGGATAAGCTCTATGATTTAGAATATCTCGATCAATTAGCCGACGGAGATGAGAGTTTCAAGAATGAGATGATTCAATACTTTTTCACAAATACTCCGAAAGTTTTGGACGAGATGAAACAATTTTTGAAAATAGAGGATTGGGTTGAAGTAAGAGAATTAATTCATCGTTATATTGCAAACCTGAATATGATTGGTGCAAATAGTATTATTCCTGTCGCTAACGATTTAGAGAGGCTTGCTGAGAAAGAGCTTAATATTGAAGATATTCCTGCAAAATGGCTAATCATCGATACATTCTGTAAGGAATTATTATTGGAACTAAAAAGAGATTTTAATTCGATCTTAACCTAAAAGCTAATTATTATGGCACGTATCATGGTATGTGATGATGACTTTATGATGTTAAAAACATTAGAGCATAGATTGAAGGCAGATGGACATGAAGTTATAATTGCTAAAGATGGTAGAGAAGCTAGTGAAATGGTATCCAGATCTATGGATTCATTTGATATTATTATAACTGATATGCTAATGCCGTTTGTTAGTGGTTTGGAGTTGATTAATCTCGTTCGTGTGCAGTTTCAATCTAAACTTCCTATTATGGTTTTGTCACGAGTTGGAAATGAAGATACTGTTCTGCAGGCATTTGAATTAGGTGCTGATGAATATCTGACAAAGCCATTTAGCCCAAATGAGTTATCAATCAGAGTAAAAAAGATGCTTTTACGGAGATAAATGATCGATATGCAAAGAACTCTATTTGTATTTTTCCTGGCACTAGGCTTCTGGTCTGGCAGTCTGAGTGCTCAGGATGTAGCATCAGGAAGTTTTAATTATGATGAAGCCCTTCGAATTGCTACACAAATGGCATGGGATGGCCAATATGATCAATCCAGATTGTTATGTAATAGGATTTTACGAGATAAGCCTGAGTATGTGGATGCAAGGTTATTATTAGGAAATACCTACTCCTGGAACAAGCAATATAGAGAAGCCAGGGATATATATTATACTATTTTTGATTATGAAAATGCCAATATCGATGCCTTAAAAGCTTTAGTAGATGTTGAGATATTTTCAGATCATCCATTAACTGCTGTGGAGGTTGCAGATGCTGCATTGGAGTTTTATCCTGAGGATACAGATTTGTTATTAAAGAAGGCCAGAGCAGCTGGATTATCAGGAGATTTTACCACTGCTAAAAGGGCATTACTTAATCTCCTGAGAATAGAACCTACGCACGAGGAGGCACGAATTTTTTACTTTGAATTGAAGGAAGCGGTGCCTGTGAAGCCAGCTGTTGTTGATCCGAGTAACAGGTTCGGACCGGTCGATATAGTTAATGTGGATACCCTGTTTTCACAGGCACAACAATATGCATGGACAGGTGAGTACGGTGAATCAAGATATTTGCTATATCATATTCTGGAAGCACGTCCTGAGTTTTTTCAGGCTAGGGTATTAGCAGCTCAAACTTTTGCCTGGGGTAGCGATTATATTAATGCCCGCAAAGAGTTAGATGAAATAAATCTTGAAGCAACAGGATATTATGATGGTATTCTTACGGCCATAGATATTGAAAAATGGGATAAGCAGTATTATAAAGCCTTGGAGTATTGCGATCTTGGCAGTAGGTTGTATCCCGATGATGAGGCTTTTATTTTACGTAGAGCAGAAGTACTTGAATTGCAGGGTAGAGTGCTTGAAGCTAAAAAGATCATATATCAGGGACTATTAATGGATCCCGATAATGCCTTGTATGTTCAGGCATATAATAGATTAAGGAAAACTGGAGCTGGACAATACATTGAACATCTGGATATCGCTTCCAGTACGGAGAATCTTACTAGTATTGATGCGGATAATCTGATTGTGGAGGCAAGTAGCCTGGCTGCCTTAGGTCAAATCCTTGATGCAAGAAAACTTTGTCAGCAAGTTCTTGAAATTGACCCTTCTCATGTGGATGCAAGATTATTAATGGGAAATACATACGCATGGAACCAGGAGTATAATCAGGCGAGAACCTGGTTTGATAGCCTATTGGATGACTCTTTCGATAATTATGACCTCATTATTGCCATGGCTAATGTTGAAGCCTGGGACAAGCAATTTGATAAGGCAATTGAAAGATTGGATTATGGTTTGGATATATATCCGGATGATATGCCTTTGGCGTTGAAGAAGTCACAGTTTCAACAAAGAATGGGTGAAATTGGTGATTCTAATGAAACTATTGAAAGCCTTCTCATGTTGGATCCGGATAATGAAGAGCTTAGGAAAGCATATTACCGACAAAAGGGACCCATGGCAATCAACGGTATTTCGGCAGAATTTTCGCACAATCGCTACACAATACCATTGATACGAAGATGGAATATGTATAGCCTGAAATATTACAGAACAAATGATATTGGCACCTTTATTGGCTCTTTGAACACAGGTTATGTTTCAAATGATACCACACCCTTTATGAAAAATGGAGGTGTGCAGTTTCAGATTGACGCCTTCCCAATGTTCCCACTTAAGAAAAGGTATTTTCACCTTTCATATGCGATCTCACCAAGTGCGGTTTTTGCCAGGCATGTACTTGGGGCTCATGTATATCAGGGATTAAAAAATGGCTGGGAAGTGTCAGGTGGATTTAATTATGCATATTACAAAAACGCTACAGATACATTGAATGTTCTCATGTTTGATGCAGGAATCACAAAATATTTTGGGAATAATATGGTAACAGTAGGAGCCAGATTTTCCCCAAATAGGGTGGTGTCCTTGACTAATCCGACAGGAGTGACAAAATTAGCTTCTGGATATTCAATATCTCTGAGGCACTTCCTGCAAACATCAGAAGATTGGATTCAAATTTCTGTTGGTTCAGGTGTTTCGCCAGATAATCCTTTGTGGTATGTGAATGATCCTAATTGGAATCCGGGACAATCCCTGAATGCATATTCGATTGTTGGAGCATACCGCCGGCTGTTATCCGAAAAATGGATATTCAGAGTGTATGCAGGAGTACTATATGAAGAATATTTGCAGGCGAAATTTAGAAATGTACTTACTCTGAATATGGGAGTAATCTACTTATTTGACTGAGTTTTAAAAGCCAATTTTAAACGACCTTCCAGTTCAGTAATCAGAATGCCCTGTGCATGACCTTTCATTTCAATGCCTTGAGGTTGAGATCCAATATATTGCCATTCTAATGGCAATAAGAGCGGCAAATCATTTATTAATTTTGGAGCGTATAGATTAACATAAGTAAAATCTTCAGTAGTTTCAACATCAAGCTCAATCATGCTCCTTGCTTTCCACCATTCACCATATCCCTTAACTGTTGTGAACCAGGCATCATCGATATAATGATTTATTAATTGTTTCTCATACTCAATATTGACCTTATCAAGATTTGGTTTGATAGATATTGTGGCAACACCTCCAAATTGTTCAATATTACTGAGACGAAAAACTGTTGAGCTCAAAGGATCTTCAAGATGAGACACTTCTTGAGCTGATAAAGTAACTGGTATTTCCAATATTTCGCCGATGCGATTTCCTTTAATGGTTTCCTGATTGTAATATGGGAGATAAGTTTGTACCTGTGCAGCATGAGCACAAGTTGAAAATTCATAGCCAGCTACTTCCATTCCTGTATACAAATCTTTATGTATTTTTTCAGTTGGTGAACTGAAACTTTGTATAATAGAGTTACTCAAATAATACTCAAGAAGGAATTTACTCACTTGTAATTCTCCCATAAGAGTCTCATTAAAACCTGATGTTTCGGATGTAATCACCGGGCGATAAGCTGGATAACTTTCCAGTCCTGTTCCCGGATTCATATAACCAAAAAATGGGGTGTTGGATACGCCTGTACTGGCAATTTCCATCCCATTATTGGATAGTTTTCTCAAATATTGGATGTTATTTGGATTAAAGAAAGCTGTTCCTTGTGTATCCTTTATGTATTTGGATTGAATGAAATATGTTGCTACAATTCCGTTGTTTGCTTCAAGATTTTGATATAGAATAGCACTACGAAGACCAATTCGGCTAGTCACATGGTGTGTAATAATAATTGGCAGCAATTTGAATTCTGGAACCATACCAAGTATAACGGGATGGTCACTATGATTCTGAAAGACCTTCTTAATCAGCCAAAATATAATATCAACAGGTTGATTATATATGTTACTCAGGAAGTTGCTGGGATTACCCTGATCGATTTGGCGACTTGCTGATAATTCCGCCGGATCAAAACCAATTCCATAAGCAGCACCTGAATTATAGATTTTTTGTATAATCGCAGCTGAACCATCATCATACTCAGCTAAAGGGAGATAATCTGTTTCACTGTAACCAACGGTTTCAAGAGGGTTGGTTTTGGAAACTATTTGAACAATACCTGGGTTTCCTTCGTGAGCACTAAGTTGCAGACTTGTTTCTAATTGATCACTAAAAACAACCTGCTCTCGGGATCGTGATTTGACTAAAGATTTATATCCGAAGATACTTTGCATTGAGGGTGCATCAGGCTTAAAACAAATCAAAACTCCACCATCAGTGGGAAATTTCTTCAGTTTTTTAAAACTAGTAAGATCCAGGTTTCGACTGCTTAGTTCAGGGTAAATTAAAACTACCTGATGTTCGAGCGCTTCATCAAGTGACTTTGTGATACGATACGGAATCCCTTGAGCTTTAAGAGATTCAGCTAATTGGAGCCATGATGAAATAGTATCTGTTAAATATACGCACAGGCGACTGCTTAATCCCTTATCATAATAACTAACAGATTTGATTATTGGACTTTTTATCATGTTTGACGGACTAGGCCCAAATAATCCAGGAACAATAGAAACCAATGAGTCAGATACTATAATTTCACGGTATTTATAACCATTATTATAAACAAAATCATCAATATTAATCTTTTCCTGAGCATTTATTTGACACAAGGGGCTTAATACTAGTAGAATAAAAAATAAGTAGCGCCGACAAATAGAATAAAAATAGTTTAGATCCATAAGGCTGTATTTTTCCTAATGACTAAAAATATTAAAAAAACTCCAAATGATGATCGATTCATTTAATATATTATTAATACGTATTGGTGTTTTCCTGAAAATGGACAAAACGCATTAATAAAATATTCGAATTGTTAATTAATACAAAGTAAAGCCTAATAATAAGAATAATACTAATAGTATCTTTCAAATTGGAAACATACAGCATTTAGGGATGGTATTTATGAGTAAATGCAATATTAATAACAACTTACAATAACCAGCTTAATATGAGGAGGTTGTGTAAATTTATTCTTGTCACAGTGATTGGGTTGTTCTGCCTTTTAGAGCTAAATGCAGGACCTCCGCAGGCTACAGATATTTATAAAATCCAGGTAGCTTCGCATGCCAATCAGGTATCGAATGAAAGAGTGCAAAGTGATTTAGGACTGAATCAGCCTGTTACAATGCATTATATTGGAGGTCGATACAAATATTTTGTAGGTCGGTATAACTCATGGGCTGCAGCAAATAGTCACATTGGTGAAGTACCTGTGCAAGGGGCGTATGTCGTTAAAGTGCCTTTTACATCACAGACTGAATCGGAAGACCCTGTAGTTCAGGATCCTGTTAGAGAAGAAACAGTACCCAAAACTGTTCCTACAGAAACTGGAGTGGTCGAGGAAATGACTTACAGAATTCAATTAGCTGCTTCCCGAACATATATAAGACCTGAATACTTCAGGGAAAAATTTGATTTGCAACAAAATGTTGATTATTTCCGCGAAGAGGGATATTATAAGTATGTAATTGGAGATTATCAAAGTTTGGATGCTGCTGAAGAAGCAATAAATCTGATGAGATTGTCAGGGAAAGCCTTTGCTGTTTTAGCTCCTATTGAAAGGACTGTTATCAAACCGGTTGAATTAAGTAAAGTCGCACAACCAGAAGAAGATAAGACAATTGAGCCACAAACCCCTGCTGGTGAACAGGAAGGGATTCAGGCAGATTCAGATTTTGATCAGAAAGCTGTTCGGGATCAATACTCAAGAAAAATTGAGGAAGCTGATTCAGCCTTTTTTGTAAAAGAATACTTATTGGCTCGCAGGCATTATAGTGATGCGAGAGTTCTTGCTCCCGAAAAGACTTATCCACGTGACAGAATAAATGAAATCGATGTTTTATTGAAACAGGAGCGAAGTCAACCACTTCTTGATAGTATTGGTGCATTAACAATTGGCATTATTATATTTATTGTAATTCTCATTGCCGTTGTAATCTTTGTGCTCATACTGCGGAATCGCAGGAAAAGAGTGGATGTTGAAACAGAGAAAGTTCGTGATGAATATATGGACTCTGTTTCTGAATATTTGTTCGATGAATCAGGTGCTGAACCTGCAAATTTGCGTACTGCTAATACTCAAAAAAAGAGACAGATCCTTATTGATGAGATTATGCAGCTATATGCGAATCTCTCTGGTGAAATTTCAAATAAATTACGTGAGCTATATTTGGATCTTGATTTGGATAATGACTCTGTCAAGAAAACAAAATCTCCTCAGTGGCATATTCGTGCTAAAGGTTTTAGAGAATTAGCCCAAATGAATATTAAGACAGTAAATGATGAAATAGAACGCTGTCTTAATTCTGATAATGACGTATTAAGGATGGAAGCTCAGTTGGCAATGGTGAGACTGAACTATGAGAGCCCATTCTCATTTCTTGATAGACTGGAGAAACCATTTACTGCATGGGAACAGCTCCATGTGTATGAAATGATCCAAAGACATCAAATTCCTGCACCTGATTTTACACGTTGGCTGAACTCACCAAATGAGACAGTTGTTCTTTTCTGCGTGAGAATGATACATGCTTTTAAACAGGTTGAGGCTACAAAAAGAGTTGTTGATCTCTTGGGGCATAAGAATAAAGACATTAAAAATGAAGCGATTATTACTCTTGGAGAGCTGAATGTCTTAGATGTGCTGCCGGAGTTAAAAGCAAGATATACGAAAGAGGATCAAACAGGAAAAGTTTTAATCCTTCAGGCAATGTCTAAGATGCCGGAAGAATCTAATGTTGACTTCCTGACTGGAATACTTGAACCCAGTAATGAACTCAGAATTGAAGCAGCTGATGCTTTGGCAAGAATTGAGAGTTTTGGTGTCAGAGGAATTGAGAATATACTTAGGCGCTCTGACGATGATCTCCAAGCTGTTGCTCGACATATTCTGGATAATAAATTATAGGAAAGAATGGGAGTATTTAGCGCTTTCCAGGTAGCTTTTGAGTTTCTTATCACTGGGATTACTATCTTAATTATTGTATCGTATATCTCACTGGCAATATATTCTGCTGTAGCACTGAGGCACTATATCAGAAAGAACAGTTTCGTAGATTATAATGCTATTCTATCTTGTACATTTGTTCCATCAATATCCATCCTTGCTCCCGCATTTAATGAGGGTAAAACTATAATTCAAAATGTTCGGGCTTTGTTGTCGTTGTATTATAATGATTTTGAAGTTGTTGTGATTAATGATGGAAGCACGGATAATACTTTGTCAAACCTGATTGAAGAATATGATCTGGAAATCTCAGATCATTTTATGGATTATTTGATTCCTACCCAGGATGTTCGGGCAATCTATAAATCAAGAAACCAATCTTTCTCAAAACTGATTGTTATTGACAAGAATAATGGTGGTAAAGCTGATAGCCTCAATGCAGGAATAAATCTCGCCAGGGGTCAATTGTTTATTGCTATTGATGTTGATTCAATTATTGAATCTGATGCTTTGCTCAAAATGGTGAAACCATTCCTCGAAGAAAAAGAAAAAAAGGTTATTGCTACAGGAGGAGTTATTCGAGTTGTAAATGATTGTCTGGTCGATGGAGGGCAAATTGCTCAGATTAATCTGCCAAAGAAATTTTTACCAAGAGTTCAGGTATTAGAATACACCCGTTCTTTTTTAATGGGTAGAATGGCTTGGTCAAAGCTTGATGGTTTACTCCTGATATCCGGAGCATTGGGCTTATTTGACCGTCAATTAGTAATTGATTGTGGTGGATATTACTCAAAAACGGTTGGTGAAGATATGGAGATTGTTGTTCGAATGCGCCGATATATGGTTGAAACTAACCAACCATATGAGGTTGTATATATTCCTGATCCCTTATGTTGGACTGAGGTCCCTGAGAATTTGACTATACTTGGGAGACAGAGAAATCGTTGGACACGAGGTATGATAGATACTCTTAATATCCACAAAAGGATTTTTATGAATCCTAAATATGGTCGCTTTGGAGTACTCGGATATCCTTACTGGTTTTTATTTGAATGGCTGGTCCATATAATTGAGTTTATCGGAATTCTATATTTTGTTATGGTTATCCTATTTGGAGATCCAAACTGGAGCTTCTTTGGAGTTATGTTTGGTTTCATCTATACTTTTGCGGTAGCCCAATCTGTCTGGTCCATTCTGTTCGAGGAATTAACATATCATAAATACACAAAACGGACTGACGTAATCAAGTTAGTGTTTACTGCATTTCTTGAACCCGTTTTTTATCATCCATTCATATTATATTGGGCAATACGTGGGAATTTAGACTACTTGTCTGGAAACAAGTCCTGGGGTGTCATGGTGAGAAAAGGATTTGGTGCTATGCGTGCTTTCCTACGGAGTTTCTGATTACAATTGCAAAAGTCTTATTAAAGAATTACCTTTGCAGATCAAAATTTTGATCTCGTAGCTCAGCTGGATAGAGCAGCAGCCTTCTAAGCTGCGGGTCGGGGGTTCGAGTCCCTCCGGGATCGCAATAAAAGTGTTTGTTTAGATAGGGTAGAATAATAAGTTCTGCCCTATCTTTTTTATATAGTTAAGAGGATAAGTATCTACCGCTTAAGAGTTTTTTGATTACCCCTATTGGCTGTATTACGAATTGAAAATAAAGAGATATGGATGTAATATCCTAGTCTTTAATACACCTGACTGAAACTGCTGTTTTCTTGCTGAAGTGAACCTTGTCTAGTGCATCATTACATGCACAAAGCTCCCTTATATAGCCGTCGTTAGCGCCATTGTAGCTGTAGGTGTTGGATGACCAAAAGAATCCACTGCTTCCAAAACTTACAAAAAAGCCCTGGTTGTGACGATCACCTGCCAGTTTGCCTTCAAAGCCAGAATCACCACCTTCTTTTAAATGTAAACCAGGATCACGATTTTCATAGAAATCATTCAACTCTTCCCAGTCATCGTTTGAGGGTATGTGCCAGCCTTCAGGACAGATTCCCTGACTACCGGGTTCCTCACTGTAATTCATCATTTCATCCCAGTCATAGAGGCCTCCATAAAGGGCAGCATTAGCTTCATTATTATCAAAAAGATACTTTTCAATTATTCCATTATCTGATGCATCACTATGAGCACGGGACGTTTCGGTACTTGCAATATAGATGCCGGTATTTAAATTTTCACTCATCCAACATTGATTACCAATTTGAAGAGTTGGATACATTGTGCCTTCAGAATCAAATACGACAGGAGTTCCCGGACAAGGATTTTTACTTAACCTGAGGAATATCAGATCCAATTCATCATTATTAGTTCCACATTTGCCCTTGATAGTCCAGAGCAATTTATATGCATTGTTTTCAGGGCCTTTAAAGAACCATGTGTTGAACAGAGTTGAATCTGAGAAATAACCTCCTTCACCTTCAATAATTTCCCAGTATCCATTGCCGATTTCAGGACTATTTCCATTTAATTGTACTGAGTCTTGTATTATCTCTAATAAATCTTCTCCAGCAAGAGGAATGCTTGGTAAAGGCAATACCTCAATATAGGCCATTGCTGTATCTGAACAGAGAGTAACAGGATCAGCAAATTTGTAGAAATAACTGTGTGAACCAGCCCCTGCTAAGGCCGGAATAAATCTTCCGTCCGTGATTCCTTGATTGCCCCAGTAAGTTCCTCCCGTAGGCGTACCAGAACTTAATAAGATGTTTGATTCATTAATACATACTGAATCAATATCATTCAAAACGACAACTGGTGGATTATGTACTATCAATTCAACAATATCAGAATAGATAGGGATGCAGTTCCCTTCCAGAACTTCAAATCTGTAAAACTGATTCTCACTTGTTATAATTGTCAATGTATCGCCTTGATAATCATCAATTCTACTCCAATCTGAACCATTCGTAGATTGTTGCCAGTAATGCTCACCCCGAAATTCGGTAATTGTTAGTTTAATTGTATCGTTGAGACAAGTAGATTCCTGCGCATTAATTGCTGTAAAAAGAAAGAATGGCAAGATATATAATATGATATAAGTCTTTTTCATAGCTTAGTAGATCTGAACAGTTTTTACCAAATAAGTACCCTTATATCCCAGTTTTACAAAATAAACACCGGGCGGCAGTATTAAACCTGAAAGGGATACTTCAACTTCTCCCAGGCTGCTCAAAGCTGTATAATCATTATATAATACCGTTTGTCCGAGCTTGTTGATCAAACTTACATTCAAGCGATCAGTTGAAAATGGTAATCCACTAATTCTAAAGTTATCTTTTACAGGATTAGGATAAATCATGATTGAAGCTTCTTCTATCATGTTAATTCCCAGACATGGATCAATACCTACAGTTATATAATCACTTGAGGTGCAACCTTTGGCATCTGTGACTGTCAGTATATATGTAATGGTTTCCTCCGGAGAACAATCCGGATTTGCCTTTGTAGGGTCATCTAAATATACACTTGGAAACCAATTGTAGAAATAACCAGGAACTCCTCCCTGCGCAACTTCATCAGATCCCAGATTGAGTGAATGGTTTTTACAAATTACAGTGTCTGAACCTGCATTAGAAATTAAAAAATCAGCCTGGTCAATATGTATGGGTATAACCTGTGCAGATATTACTAATGGACTCGCTATTAGAATAAGTCCTGCCAACAACTTTCTTCGCATCATAATATTCTTTATGGTAAAAGTATTATTGGAAACAATTTGTCACAATAATTGTTTTTAACTGCTTCAATGACTTATTGACATATTTGTCCAGAATTGGGAAATTGATCTGGAAATAGCAGGTTTTCAGCTACTAAGCAAAGTGCATTTTATTGTACTTCAGAGAAGCACTTATCAATAAATAATATTCCACCTGCAAGCCAGTAATATACAGCCTTTACAAAATTTATGTGGTCAATATTTGGTAACGCTACCAGATTCGAGATTAATCCCAGTTGTTGACACCTTTCTACTACCAATTGTGAACCCATTGAAGGATAAGCTTTAATTGAGACACCTAAATTGATTGTCCCATTGCTAAAAGGAACAATATGATCAGACATACCATGTACGCAAAAAACCGGAGTGTAAGGTAAATTTATCATACTTGTGTCAATTATTGAACCTGCCAGACTGATAATGCCATGAATTTTAGAGCCAGCTGTTTCGATAAGTGAATCTTCAAGAAGCCATCCATTACTTTGGATATAATCTTTGATTGGCGGGTAGACCCAATCATTTGAAGGACTTGAAATACTGTGTAAGGCAGCTATGGCACCTGCAGAATATCCAATAACAACAAAGTTGTCTTTGTCAATACAGTATGGATCTGTGTCAGCTAATTCCCTGGAAAGAAAACTTATTGCCTTCAGGATGTCGGTGCTTCCAATTAAAATACTTGATGTAAAGTCGTCATGGGTAATTGGTTTGTCGGGTTTGTCATAAAGACGATAATCTATGCTGACACAGCAATAGCCGTGTTTTGCGAGTGAATCAGCAAGTTGCTCTAAATGTTCTTTCCCTCCGCCCAGGAAGCCTCCCCCATGCACAAGAATCAGGCATCTCCTGTTTTGAGCTGAATCATTGTAAGGTTCATAGAAATCAAAATGCTGAACTTGTAGTTCACCACCGATAGTCAGTGAAGAAGAGTAAGGGATATCCTTTGTTGTGGTAACAGAATCAAAAATTGGTCTTAAGTATCTGCCTGGTACCGACTCGATTTCAATAGGAGAACATGAATAGATTAGTTGAAAACCTATAATAACAAGAAGTACCTTATATCTCATATTTATTCGTGAGCTTTTTTACTTTAAGAATGCGAAGATAGAAAAAAGGGTGAATTCAGCGAATTCACCCTTAAGTCTTTTGCTTGACAAGTATTAAAGTGTAATCGGATTTCCCTGATAAAAATCTAAAATCTTTAAACGTAGAATATACTCGTATTTCGCTTGTAATAATTGGGATCTGGTCTTTATTAACTGGCTTGTCGAGACACTGTATTCTACACTGGTTGCAAGGCCGGCATCAAACTTCTCTTTAGTAAAATCAAAAGATTGCTGGATTGAATTTACTGCATCTTCAGATGCCAGATACTTTGACCATGCATTTCTGGCATCAGTATATGACTGTTGAATCTCTTGTCGGAGCGTAATTTTCTCTGCATCCAGCGCCAGCTTGGCATCAAGAGCGGTAATCTTGGCCTGTGCAATACGATTTTTTGTCTGAAATTGGTTGAGAATGGGGAAGTTAATGCTTAGAGATACTTGCTTATATGCATTATCTGATAATTGTTGACCTTTAGTATAAACTCCAACAGGATCAAGAGGATTTACACCCATTTCTGAATATCTTGAGTAATACACACCATCCAGTCCAATACTAGGATACAACAATCCTTTTGTTGCTGCCAGTCCATATTCTGATGATTTAACTCTTAATTCAGCGCCTTTAATTCTGGGGAGATCCCTGGCAGCGATTTGGAATAATTGGACAGGATCTGGTAAAGGTGAATTTGTGAATACAAGTTCCTGAGGATGAGATATTCTAAAGCTAGTAATATCTGATAGATTCATTAAATGAACAAGTTGTAGTCTTGAAGTTTCAAGAGTTGATTCTGCCTGAGTTTTAATTAACATATCCTGGGCAGCCTGAGCCTGCATTTCCAGAAGTGTAGAGTTGGCCATTCTGCCCCCTTCTACGAAAATCCGAGTAGATTCTACTTGCTCCAAACTTACATTATGCTGCTCTTTAGCAACTTGAAGCAATTCCTTTGCAAACAATAATTGTAGAAATGCAGATGTAACTTGTATAGAAATACTATTTCGTAATTTCTCTGATTCCTGAATTGCGGCCTGAAATGCAAATTTCTGCTGTCGAATACTATTCAATACACCAAATCCTTCAAATAATGGTATGTCTCCACGTATTCCCAAGTTCCCATCCTGATATTGACGGTTTATATAGGTGTAGTCCTCAATATTAATAGTTTTACCAGAACTAAGATTATGCGATGCCCAGGCATTGACTCTTGGTAAACGGCCTGCATGAGCAGTCTGATAATTGCTCTTTGAAGATTGTATTAGTAAGTCCTGTCTTTTAATGTTGATATTCTGATCCTGGGCATATTGGATGCATTCTTCTAGCGTCCAGGCCTTCTGAGCCATCGACCCGGTATTCAAAAAACCGGGACTAAGGACCAGAAAAGCCCACAGGTATATAGTTTTATGACGCATGTTGTGATAATTAGTTTTCAGTGTTCTCAGTAACGATTTCACCGTCAAATAATTGAATAATACGTTGTGCTCTTGATGCATCAGTCGGTGAGTGTGTCACCATAATGATGTTAGTTCCTTCCTGATTGAGCTTGCTAAGAAGATCCATTACCTCAGCACCATTAACTGAGTCAAGATTACCTGTTGGCTCATCAGCCAGAATGAGTTTTGGATTACCTACTACAGCCCTGCAAATTGCAACACGCTGTTGTTGTCCTCCGGAAAGTTGCTGCGGAAAGTGCTTTTTGCGATGGACAATATTCATTTTGGTCATCACCTCTTCAACCATTTGTTTTCTCTTAGAACTCGGAATCTTCTGGTATAATAATGGTAACTCAATGTTTTCATACACATTCAATTCGTCAATAAGGTTGAAGCTCTGGAATACAAAGCCAATGTTGGATTTTCTTAACCCTGTTCTTTGCTTTTCTGAATACTTTGAAACATCCTGTCCGTTAAATATCAATTTTCCTTTGCTGGGGTTGTCTAATAAACCCAGGATGTTCAATAATGTGGATTTCCCGCAACCTGATGGACCCATAATGGCTACAAATTCCCCGGGCTTTATTTCCATCGAAACTTCATTTAAAGCTGTAGTTTCAACCTCGTCAGTACGAAAGACTTTTGTTAGGTCAACTGTTTTAATCATAATAAAAGTGTGTTATTGGTTATTTTGTTCTTGTCAAAAAGAATAGACTATTTAAGAATGAGCTTTTCATTATCCCCAAAACCATCGTATGGAGAAATAATAACTTGCTCACCGGCCACTAATCCATCCAGAATCTCATAATAGCGTGGATTCATCTTTCCTGTTGAAATGCTTCGCTTTGTTGCAAATTCACCGGATGGATCAACAACATAAATCCATTGTCCACCAGTGGTAGAATAAAATCCTCCCTTTAATACCTGTGTTGCCATTTTTGGCCTACCTAGCTCAACACGAATTCGATAAGTTTGGCCAGTACGGATATTTTCGGGTTTTTCATTGTTGAATTCCATGTCAATTTCAAATTGTCCATTTCGTACCTCCGGATAAACCTTAGTAATACTTAACTCAAAAGTTTTGTCATTCCGATCCAGAGTACCGAGTAAGCCATGTTTTATTCTATCAATCCAATGCTCATCGATTGGGGCCATGACTTTGTAGCTATCCAGGACATTAACCTGCCCTACACGATAACCAGTTGTGATAGTTTGGCCAATTTCAGCATTTAAAGTTCCGAGTTGCCCACTTATAGGAGCTTTAATATTCAAACTCTCAAGTTTTTCTTTCACTAAAGAGAGGTTGTCATGCATCCTGGTTAAAGCTTGTTCCAGATTTATTACCTGAGTTGTTCTGAATATTGAATCTTGCTCTGAGCGTTCTTCAAACAATTTCAGAGTTTGTTCTGCCAAATTATATGAATCCTCCGAAAGTAGAAACTCTTCTTCTGAGATGAGTCCTTTCTTTATGAAGGTCTTATTGCGATTATACTCTCGCTTTAGTTTAATGAGATCATAATCCAGTTGAATTATCTGTCTGCGTAAATCGATGCGTTGTTGTTCCATTAGTAACTTAGTATCACGCAAGCGATTCTCTTGTTCTGCCAGATTAGCCTGGTTTGTTAAGATTCGCAAATTAAGATCCGGATTACTCAGTTGAAGAATTATATCTCCTTCAGTAACCATGCTGCCTTCCTCAATCATTATTTTCTCAACCCGACCACCCTCAATTGCATCAAGATATATAGTTGCTATAGGTTCAACCGTGCCTGTTGCAGTCATGTAGTCAAGAAAGTCTTCCTCCACTATCGTGGTAATGGTTAATTTATCCTTATCAACATTTAGTTTGGATGTATGATCAGCCCATACTAATTGATAAACTACAAAGGCGACTAAAAGCACAGATCCTGAGATCCACAATATTTTACGACGTTTTTTACTTTTATTTTCAATTATTCGGTCCATGTTTTACGAGTTATTGGTCAGTTAAAAGACGCTGATATATTTAATAAGTTACAGTTTTTATCTAATACGACTTAACTATTTTTGTGCCAAGATTGTAACGTTCAGAAAATGAGCTATTAAGACTTGTTGGTTGATATTTGTATGTACCGATTTGCAACAGTATGTCAGAAAAAGTTACACTTCGCTTAATGCTTTTTGAAAGCGATACACTTCAAATCAATTATCTTTGCATACATAATCAGGTAATATTATTATGTCTGTAGATATTTTTAATGGAGGTAAGCTTATCCCACTGATGGAACAGTTTTACACTATTCAGGGCGAGGGATTTCAAACAGGAAAGCCAGCTTATTTTATTCGGGTAGGGGGATGTGACATTGGATGTTCATGGTGTGATTCAAAATTTTCATGGCAATCTGGTCGACATCCCTTAGTTAAGGTTGATGAAATTCTTCAAAATGCCTTGAATGCAGGAGCTAAATCGCTCGTGGTTACCGGAGGTGAGCCGAGCCTTTATAATATGGATTATCTTACGGATGTATTTAGATCTGCTGGATTAGACCTTTTTCTTGAAACTTCAGGAGCTTACTCCTTGTCTGGCAAATGGGACTGGATCTGCTTATCTCCCAAACGACGGAATCCTCCTAAAGCTGAATTTTTCGCTAAGGCAGGTGAACTGAAAGTTATAATTCAAACTATTGATGATATTGAATGGGCCCGTGAGAATGCAGAAAAAGTTAATTCTAAGGCTAAATTATTTTTGCAACCCGAATGGAGCGAAAGAGATAAAATACTTCCGCACATTTTAGCGTTTGTTAAAAGGAATGTTGAATGGAGATTATCACTTCAAACACATAAATATATAGGTATACCCTGATGAACCGAGCATAAAAAAATAGAAACATTTTGATAAATTCAAGGATGATTTCTATTTTGTTATGTGTGCTACATCAGGTAAATTAGAATAAATATAAACAGATGAAAGCCCTGGTTAGCACAATAATGCTGTTTCTCCTTACTATTCTTGGATCTTACCAGATGAATGGTCAGGATCAAAAAAAGCATTCACGTAGAGCTGAAAAAATGTATATTGAAGCAACAGAGGCTTATCAGTTGGTTGAATTGAATACTTGCCTTACTTTATCTGGCAAGTTGCTTGAAAAATACCCTCTTTTCCCCAAAGCTTGGTTACTCCTAGGACAATGTGCTGACGATATGAGAAATCAAGCCCTGGCACTTAAAGGCTATTGTAAGTTTCTTGAACTCGATTCAATAAGTTTCCCGGAGGTCTTACTTCGGATTGCTGAGTTAAATATTCAGCAAGGGCAATATTTAACTGCCAACAAAGCCCTACTTAGATATCAGAATTTACCCCACATTACCTCTGATTTGTTTGAACGGAAAATGATACATCTGGATCAACAAATTAGTTTTGCAATAAAGGAGTTGTCTGAATACTCTGGTGACCCACCTGTTGTAAAGATCTCTGCGGTTAATAGTATGAATGAAGAGTATTTTCCATCATTGACAGTGGACGGAAAAATGCTTGTATTTACTCGTCAGGAAGTTGATAGTACCGAGAGCGGTAACAAACCTAAGCAGGAGGATCTTTTTTCAGCAGTTCTTGGACCTAATGGATTTGAAAATGTACGAAAACTACCCGCACCTTTGAATACAAACCATAATGAGGGAACACAAACCATCCGGCAGGATGGAAGACTCATGTTTTTTACTTCATGTAATCGGCCTGATTCAAAAGGAGGTTGTGATCTCTATTCATCATACAGAATCAATAATGAATGGTCACGCCCAGTAAATATTGGGTACCCTGTAAACACACGTTATTGGGAATCAACTCCATGTCTAACCCCAGATGGAAGAAGTTTGTTTTTTGCAACTAATCGTCCGGGAGGCTTTGGTGGTATGGATATTTGGACCAGCCAGTTTAGTTCTGATGGGGGCTGGCAAGAGCCTGAGAACCTTGGGCCAAATATTAATACCAATGAAGATGAGATGTCGCCATTTATACATGGAGATGGAATAAGTCTATATTTTTCTTCCTCTGGATGGGTGGGTATGGGAGGAATGGATATTTTTCTGAGTAGGATGAATGATAGCCTCATCTGGACACTTCCTGTTAATCTGGGTTATCCTATAAACACATTTGCAGATGATTTTGGTTTGACAACAGATGGTAATGGGCTTGTAGGGTATTTCAGTAGCAGTCGTGATTCAACAATGAATCGGGATATTTATACGGCTGAATTTCCTGAAGATTTGAAACCACAGTCTATTGGTTATGTTAGCGGAAAGGTTATAGATTCTAAAACTAAACAGTCAATTGGAGCATGGGTTAAAGTTACAAGTCCTTTTGGTAAGGTTTTACAAAATGTAGAGGCTGATCCGGTTTCCGGCGAATACCTTGTTGGCCTTCCAATTAAGCATTCGGCTATCTTTGTGGTTAGCCAGCCAGGGTACTTGTATTATTCTTCACCTGTACCCATAGATTCTATCAGAGCGAATGAATCATTTACATGGAATATCCATCTTGATCCTGTTGAACAGGGGCAAAAAAAAATATTGGAGCATCTGTTCTTTTCATTTGATTCAGCGGTGATCAGTCCGGACTCTGAGAGTGAAATACTGGAGTTATATAAACTCATGACCAGCAATATTGGCTTGCAAATAGAGATTTCAGGTCATACTGATTCTCTGGGATCAGATGAATATAATATAAGCTTGAGCTATGAAAGAGCTGCTGCTTTGAAGAAAAGACTGGTAATGATGGGTGTACTCGAAAGCAGGATTGCTGCTTTTGGTGCCGGGTCGTCACAACCGATCGCAGAAAATAATACTGCCGATGGACGGGCAACAAATAGGCGGACTGAGATTAGAATAATTAAGTCAAACTAAATAAATTTCTGCAGAGTTTCCAACAAAGCATCCAGTCTGATTGGTTTGGCAAGATAAGCATCACAGCCAGCATCAAAAACCCTGTCTTTGTCGTAATCTTCTGTATAGGTGGTTTGAGCAATAACTGGTAGCTCATTACGAATGTTCTTAATTACTTCAGTTGCCTTGAAGCCATCAAGTTTTGGCATCCTTAAATCCATCAGAACGATATTGATTGAAGGTTCTGTCTGTACTTTCTCAATAGCCTCCATACCATCTTTGGCCCATATGATATTTATTCCTGTCTTTGATATAGCAGCCTGAATAAACAGCAGATTGGTTTCAACATCTTCTACCACCAAAATAGTTTTGTCATTCCAATCAAGGTCCTCTGCTCGTGTTTTCTTATTTAATTGCATAGTTGTAGAGCCTGTTATGTTAGTTTTAAGACTTGTTCTAGGTCGATTTTCTTGAAAGGTTTGCTAATATAATCAGTGAAGCCGTATTTTATAAATCGCTCTCTGTCACCTTTCATTGCATTTGCAGTCATAGCAATTATTGGGATACTTCTGTTAGCTTTATTTTTTCTCTCCAATTTTCTGATCTTTTGAGTGGCTTCCATCCCATCCATTACTGGCATTTGTATATCCATTAAAACAAGATTGTACGATTTTTGATTAAATAATTCCACTGCCTCAACTCCATTTTCAGCGATATCAACATAATGCCCCAGCTTCTTCAGGTTATAAACAGCAACTCTTTGATTTATAGGATTATCCTCGACTAACAGGATTTTAATTGTATCATTAACCCTACTTTTTGTATCAGAAACATTGGGATCAATGGCCCCTGCCGAGGAGGCTTTGTTGTAAGAAATACTAAACCAAAAAGTTGATCCAACACCTGTATCACTGTCAACCCCGATTTCACCGCCCATTAGTTCAACAAGTCTTTTTGAAATGGTTAAACCTAAGCCTGTTCCTCCAAACTTTCGAGTGGTAGAGGCATCGGTTTGGCTGAATGCTTTAAAAAGTCGTTGTTTGCCTTCTTCCGATATTCCTATTCCAGTATCAGTAATCTTGAAAAGTACTTTAACTTTATTTCGGCTATCTTCCAGTAATTCTGCAGAGATCATGACCCCACCTTTTTCGGTGAATTTTATTGCATTGTTGACAAGGTTTATAATGATCTGTTTGGTTCGAAGTGAGTCACCATTTACGAATTCAGGCAAATCATCATTCATTGTTAAATCAAGTGAGATGTTTTTTTGCTGTGCTTTATAATTTAGCAGCTTTATTGTTTCATCAAAAGGGTCATTAAGCCTAAAATCAATTTGTTCAAGTACTATTCCTCCGGATTCAATTTCTGAATAATCCAGAATGTCATTTATAATAGTTAATAAGTTATTACCAGAAAGACTAATGATTCTTAAGAATTCCTGTTGTTCAGAGCTCAGCTTTGTTTGCTGTAAAATGTCGGTCATTCCAATGATTCCGTTCATTGGTGTCCTGATTTCATGCGACATGTTGGCAAGAAACATTGACTTAGCCATATTGGCTGCTTCAGCATCATCTTTAGCCTTCTGTAATTCTACCTTATCAAAATGTTTTTGTGTAATATTTCTGCTTATACCAATTGATCCAATAAAAATTCCGTGACTATCAAATATTGGATTCTTATGAGTTTCAAACAGAGCTCTTTTACCTGAAGGCAAAGTGTCCCAATGCTCAATGATAATAGCTTTCTTTTTGTCAATCACCTCCTTATCAGATCTCGAATATTCATTAGCAATTTTCTCAGGAAATAATTCGTGATCTGTTTTACCGATAATGTCATCAATTGAATATCCTGTGAATTCAGCAAAACTCGAATTACAATTAATATATCGACCTATCGAATCTTTATAAAAAACTAAATCAGGGATGGAGTGTAAAAATGATTTTAATAAAGCATTTCCCTGACTCAATTGCTGTTGGATAAGTCTTCGCTTGTTAATCTCTTCCTCCAGATTTGCTTTCTGTTCGTGTAATTCAAGAAATATCTTGACTTTACCCTTTAGAATCTCCGGATTAATTGGTTTTGCAATGAAATCCACAGCTCCTGATTCTATCCCCTTGACTACGTGAAAATCCTCTCGATAGATGGCTGAAACAAAAATGATTGGTAAGAAACGTGTTTCCTGGCTACTGCGCATAAAACTTACCGTTTCATATCCATCCATTTCTGGCATCTGAACATCAATTAGTGCTAATGCGAAACGATGATTGAGAGTTTGCTGGAGAGCTTCATTTCCGCTCAATGCTCTGACGATGGTTACAGGAAAGGTAGAAAGTAATTTTTCCAGAGTAACAAGATTCCCCACCTTGTCATCAACAATCAGAATTTTGGCTTTCTCTTGCATCCGTTTAAATTTGGTTATCTGTCGGATTGAGCATGCAAAACATAAGAATTTTCATTCTTTTGGGTTTCATAATGATTTTAGTTTTTGTCATACTCATTTCAATAAAGCAGTTATGTTAAAATACTATACTAAAAACTCACTCATTTTTTTAAAAAGCGTAATGCGATTTATTGGTTTAGTAATATAGCCATCAAATATTTTTTCATTGTGTTCTAATTCATCATCAGATCTTGCAAATGCCGTTTGAATGATAATGGGTATATCCTGGTTTTTTTTACGAATCTGCCGGATTGCCTCAAAACCATCCATATCTGGCATCTTAACATCCATTAATACCAGATCAGGAGGAGGTAATTGCAAAGAATGACTGACTGCATCCATTCCATTTTTCACCCAGGAGATATTAATTTTTGTAAGTCTTAAGGCTTCTTGTAGAAATAGGTAGTTCATTTCTTCATCTTCGGCAATAAGTAAATTGAAATTCGACCAGTCTGGATCCTCATTAGCAATAAGTGAAGGTTTCGCCTCTACTTTTTTCTTAGATGTGATTACTTTATTAGGGATGGTGAAGAAGAACTCTGAACCCTTATTGATTTCTGAAACTATTCCTATCTTACCTCCTAGTAATTCAACAATCTTCTTGGCGATGCTTAATCCTAAACCCGTTCCTTGAGATTGTAAACTTTCTTGTGATTCAACTCTTTTAAACCGATTGAATACTTCAGGTAATTCCTTTTTATCGATTCCTATTCCAGTATCCTTCACGTGAAATCGTAATATGTTTTCTTCAAGGCGATATCCGAAATGAATTTCTCCCTCAGAGGTGTACTTTAAAGCATTCGATAAAAGATTGATAAGTACCTGTTTCAATCGCTGTGGGTCGGTTTCAATCGTCAGTGAATTATTTTGTTCAGGACTGTCGATAAAAATCCCAATTTCTGATTTACCTTGCTGATTCTTGATATTTGTAAAGCTTTCACTAAGCTCATCCAACAAGCCTGGTAAGTAACATTCACCATTGTGAATAATAAATTCCCCTGCTTCTATTCTGGAGTGGTCAAGAATCTCATCAATCAGGAATAATAAATTCTGACTACTATGCGATACATATTTGACATATCTTTCCTTGTCAGCATTCTTCAAAGAAGGATTTGCTATCAAATCAGCAAAACCAAGAATAGAATTTACGGGAGTTCTGATTTCATGAGACATATTCATTAAAAGCTGGCTTTTAAGCTCATTCATATGCTCAGCCTTGTTTTTAGCTTTCCGCAAGTCAGCTTCAACTTTTTTTCTTTTGCTGATTTCCAAGATTAATTTCTTGTTGCGATCTTCCACTTCATTGACAAGTAATTCAAGGTTTGTTTTGTGTTCCTCTAGTTCAAGAAAAATATTTACTTTCGCTCTAAGTATTTCAGGATTAACCGGTTTGGGGATTAGGTCATATGCCCCTGTCAGTATTCCCTTTAACTTATATTGATCTTCAGTAAAGATGGCTGATACAAGAATTACGGGAGAAAAAGAATTAATCTTTGATTGACGAAGTTTTTCCAAAGTTTCAAAACCATCCATCTCAGGCATCTGAATGTCAAGCAGAATTAAGCTGTACTTATTCTCCTCTGACAATTTTAATCCTACTAAACCACTTATAGCAGTATGTATATTGATGTTTAGTCTTTCAAGAATCTTTTTGAGACTAAAGAGATTGGCTTCATTATCGTCAATAATCAGCACTTTCTTAAGTTCTTGCATAGCCATTATTATTTCATTTAAACAACCAAATCCTTAAGAGGGACATTAATTTGGCGACATCAAGTGGCTTTGTAATGTAGTCAGATGCACCAGCATTCAGGCATTTTTGTTTATCTTCTTTCATAGCTTTTGCCGTAAGGGCAATAATAGGAAGATCTTTATATTTGTCCAATTTACGAATTTCTTTTATTGCCTCATAGCCATCCATTTCAGGCATCATAATATCCATAAGTATTAAGTCAAATTCTTCTTCCACTTCAAGTGTTTGTAATGCCTTTCTTCCATTCTCTGCCTTTCTGACAATTATTCCTTTTTCCTCAAAAATTCTGGTAAGAGCAAAAACATTACGCATATCATCATCTACTACCAATATCTTTTTATTGTCGAATTGGGTTTCTTTATCGTAAAGACCTTTTATTATATTTTGCTGCTGATCCGAAAGATCTTCAACAACGCGGTGGAGAAATAGGGCCGTTTCATCTAGTAATCGGTCCTTAGATTTTACGCCTTTGATTATGATTGATTTAGCATATTTGTGGAGCTCTGTATTCTGTTCTTTTGTGAGGTCTTTTCCTGTATATACAATTATTGGAGGTACTCTCCTGTTCTTAATCTTTTTGATTCTTTTTAGAAGCTCAAAGCCATCCATGTCGGGCAAGCCAAGATCAAGTATCAGGCAATCGTAAGAATTATTTGAAAGATTATCTAAGCAATCACTTCCGGTACTTACCTCAGTGATTTCGACATCTTTGCCTTTAATAACCTTATGTATGGTTTTTCTCATTTGTGTATCATCCTCAACCAGAAGCAAATGCTTTACATTTGGTTCGATAAATGATTCAATTCTGCCGAAAGCATTTTGAATATCTGCGGAGCTAACTGGTTTAGTTAAATATCCGATAGCACCTTTTTTATATGCTTCAATACTTTCTTCAAGAGCAGACATCATGTGTACTGGTATATGCCTGGTTTTTGGTTCTTGCTTGAGTGTTTCAAGAACTTTCCACCCGTCAATTCCCGGTAATTTGATATCCAGTATTATTGCTGATGGCTGTATATCATTGGCTAAAAGAATTCCTATTTCTCCTGTTCCGGCAGCTATGCATTGAAATCCTTTTCTATGGCACTGATCTAACAATATTTTAGCAAACTTTGCATCATCTTCAATTAACAAAATCACTTGACTTTTACCATCAAGATCATTTCTATCATCCTGAATGAAGATTGTATTGGCGTCTATCGGATCAGATACAGTATTATCATTCTCTGGGGGGGCAAAACTGCTCTCTGATGTATTAGGAGCTTGCAGAGGTACCTCACTATATAATATTGGCTCAGACAGATCAGAATCAGGGTTGATGTCATTATTTATAGGAAGATATAAAATGAATGAGGAACCCTCACCTTGTTTGCTTTCAAGCTGAAGTTCGCCACCAAGTAACGCAGCTAGTTCCCTTGATATTGACAATCCTAATCCCGTGCCACCATATTTGCGAGATGTACTACCATCTTCTTGTTGGAAAGCTTCGAATATTTGCTGGAGCTTGTCAGATGAAATGCCAATTCCAGTATCTTTTACCTCAAGAGCAATACAGTTATTATGGTTCAGGTCGTTACGAGAGAACCTGATTGATTTATTAGGCGGCCTTATAATAATTTTAATACTTCCACTGCTGGTAAACTTGATACTGTTTGACAATAAATTCTTCAGTATTTGCTCAGTTCTCAGCTGATCTGTAAATATTTGCGAAGGAATATCTGGATTAATCTCAAATGAAAAGCTCAATCCTTTTTCTTCTATGCTTGAGATAAATAGTGATTGCATATTGCTGACAAATGATTCTACATCAACCATCGTCAGATTCACATCCATTTTACCTGCTTCGATTTTTGAAAGGTCTAATACTTCATTAATCAGATTTAGCAGGTCCTTGCCGCTGTTATATATGATCTCGGCAGCCTCAACTTCTTCCTGATCTAAATGATTAGAGTTATTGTCAGTTAGTGACTGAGAAAGAATGAGCATTGAATTTAACGGTGTTCTTAGCTCATGTGACATGTTAGCAAGAAATTCAGATTTGTATTTACTGGCTTTTGCCACCTCATCTGCTTTCTTCTCAATCTCCTTCCTCGTAGTTTCCAGCTCCTGATTCTTTTCTTTGATTTTTTCAGCCTGTTCTTCAAGCATTTGGGCGTTTTTCTCTAATTCAAAATTGGTTACCCTTAACTCCTCTTGCTGAGCTTGAAGGCTGGCTTCAGATTTTCTAAGTATTTCTGTTTGCTTCTCTAACTCCAGATTTGCCTCACGAAGTTCTTCTTCCTGAGCCTGAAGTTCCTCTTTCTGTTCAAGTGTTTTTGCTAACAGCTTTTCCATTTCATCCTTAGCATAGGCTGAGTTAAGCCCAATAGCCAGACTTTGAGCAGCATTTTGGAGAAATTCAATCTGCCTATCAGTGATTTCTTCAAAACTTGCGATTTCAATAACCCCCAGAATATTTGAATTGTATATGCAAGGGTATACCAGTACATTACTAGGGTCAGCTGAACCTGTAGCAGATTTTACCGGGAAATATCCTTTCGGTACTTCAGTAAGAATAATCATTTCCTTTTCAACAGCACATTGCCCAACCAATCCTTCTCCAAAATCAATTACGGAGTTTAATTCTTTTCGCTTTGAAAAGGCATAACCAGCACCAAAGATTAGTTTTTGATTTACGTTGTCAGTATAATACAGTACGCCAACCTGGACTTTGATGTACTTACTGATATATGAAATAACTTTTCTTGATAAATCTTGCAGGTTGTTATCTCCCCTGATCTGTACATTCAGTCCATTTATTCCGGACTTAAGCCAATCTTGCTTTTCCCTTTCAATATTTAGTTTAACCAGATTATCCTGCATCCGGGTTAATGCCTGACCTAAAATGTCATGATCAGAATCGAATGGGTAATTCACTTGTAAATTGCCCTGTCCAATTTCCCTTGTGAAGTCAGCGATGCTGACGAATTTATTATTCAGTGTGTTAAGGGCCTTTGCCATTAATCCGATCTCATCTTTGGAGTCAACTTTAAGGATTTTTATGCTATCGAGTGATCCTTCGGATAATTGAGTAAGTGATTTTGTTGTGGCTTCTATCGGTTTTATTATTCGAGTACTTAGAATGAAGACTATTAAACCTAGAAACAGAAGACCCAAAACTCCGATCATAAGAGATCTGAAGAATATTTTACTGAAGTTTCCCATGTTTAAAACACGGTTGATATATTGATTAAAAAAAAGCAGCATAGTTTTCGTAATATTAAGATAATCAGTATCTTATTGTTGCGAAACAAATTAAAAAAACCATGCTGCCGAATAAAAGTACAAAGATTTTTTCAGAGTTAAATGACTTTTTGGCCTCGGACGAAAAAGGAATTTTGAAGATCATGGACATTTATAAGAAGTTGGACTTGCATAAAATCAAAATAGGGCATCACGATTTCCCACAGGCCTCGTATCGGCGTAGTGATCTTTTGTTGTGCCTGATGATGTTCCCGGTTTTTCAGGTCAAAAATGTCTACAGTTATCTTGATAGTACGCTGAATGAGTTTTTTGAAGCCAGAAAGAATACGCTGTATCGTCTTAAAAATGACAGCATGGTAAACTGGCGACATATTGTAAATCTGGTCAATAATCGCTTGCTTAAAACTGTTGCCGCAAATACTGATACCCATTCCGATGGTCCCCGTTGTTTGATCCTGGATGACACTGATTTTGTCAAGACTAGCTACAGGACGGAGCATGTGGGCTTTATCTGGTCTCACGTGGCACACCGGACTGTATTGGGTTTTAAAGGTTTGTTCCTTGGTTACTGGGATAGCAAGAGTTTCTTTGCTCTTGACTTTAGTCTGCACAAAGAGCGGGGCAAAAATCAAAAGAAACCATTCGGGTTGAACCCTAAGCAGCGCAGTAGGCAATACAGCATGCCACGTGATAACGGAACTCCCGGCCGAGACAGAGAAAAAGAACTTGTTCAGGATAAGATCTCTATGGCCATAAAGATGGTCGCAAAGGCTATTTCCAGAAAGATGCATGTTGACTACGTCCTGATGGACAGCTGGTTTTTTTGCAATGCATTTGTTCAATTTATCAAAAAGCTGAGTCCCAAAGTTCACATTCTTGCCATTGCCAAGATGGGTAAAACTCATTACCGTTTTGAAGGCAAAGACTTTACCCTCAAGCGGCTGTCTGAAGTCATGAAGAACCGCAAAAAGGTTAAACGGGTTAAGGCCCTTTACCTGTACAGTGCTGATGTGCTGGTTGATTTTAAAGGCACTCCGCTCAAATTGTTCTTTTGTAAAAACAGCAAGAGAGGCAAATGGCACGTACTGGCTACCACCAACACCAAGCTGGGGATTATTAAGGCCTATCAAATTTACTCGATAAGATGGACGGTGGAAGTATTTTTTAAAGAAGGCAAACAGCATTTTGGCTTGGGCAAATCTCAATCTCAGGACTTTAATGGCCAGATTGCAGATATTTCTATTGCTATGATGGTCTACAACGTTTTCAGCATGGTCAAGCGTTTTGAATCTTATGAAACTCTTGGCTCTCTGTTTAGGGAAACCGGTCAACAGACATTGGAGCTGACAGTTTATATGCGGATCTGGCAATTTATTTTAGAACTATTGCAATTAATCGCAGAAATAGTCGATGGTGATTTCAATGAGTTGATTGTCAGTAATATGAAAAATACACCAGAGAACAATAGGCTATTGAAACTATTTGATAATAAGCTCTATCAACAAATTAGAGCATAGACATGGGAAACTTTAGATATTTTATTTGCAGTAACTAACACCTCTTTGTAAGGGACAGATACACAAACTGACCATGGTGTTGTAGAATTACCGATATAAATGGGAGCAAAAGTGTAATATCTGTCCTCATCAGTCATATGGGTGCTAAAACTAAATGTTGCACCTGAAGAAATGCTGTCAAGTACATTTACTCCAGTATTATTGAAGCTGTTTTCTGTGATCAGACTACCAATTCTTGTCGAATCCTTGTGCGACACAATAACTCCATCATTAGCAATTATAATGGGCTCAAGCGTGGTAAAAGAGTTATTGATTTGAGCCAAATTCTGAAGTGCACCAAGTGTGAAATCAATTCCTGCCAATCCTACAACTTCATTTTTTACCAAGACTGGTACAGCAACAGTTGCTTCAAGCAAAGAATCAAGGGTAGCACCCTCTTAGCTAGGTTTATACCAATAGGGATTAATCAGGCTCTCCTTTTTCGTTTGCTTAATGTCCTGATATTGAGGTGAGAGATTATCAGGATCAAGGTCGCGATACTCTGTCCTGAACTCTGCATTTCCGGATAATCTGTCAAACAACCATGTTACCCGTCCATATTCCTGTGTATATTCCGGATCAATCTCATTTAATTCAAAACTAATCCAGAATGCCAGATAGTTGGGATTGTTTTTTATGCCCTGTTCAAGAAAATTCTCATACATCACCTTGAGGGTATTTCTTGTTTGACCTCTGTAACCTTCATAGGATGAGGCAAGTGAGCGGGTGAACCCTAAATCAATGTTTAATAAGCCGGTGGCATCTTTGCTAATTTCTTTAGATATATTATCTCTAAGCAGAAATGCATCTGTTTTGGCTTGCTTTCTAATGTTTATCGAAAAAAAGCCTACAAGTAAGGCGATTACGATGAATACAGCAGTTAATATGCTGAAATTCAGTCTTTCACGTATTCCAAAGTGCATAATTCCCTTGTTTGTTTTTTAACTCTGACCACTAATATAACTGTGCTATTAAATAGAATCAAAAACTATTTGACTAACAATAATAAAAAGGCCTTTAAAACAGTTTTTTTCAACAGTGTTATTAAATCGATTAATTATTTGCCTAATTTATTGACGAAACTCATGTTTTCCATACAGGGCTGTTCTTTACTGGGTATTTGATGATAAAAATCATATGGGTCTGGCGATAATATTTACTAATCTGATCGTATTTTTGTGGTGAATAATTAATGAATGGATTATGAAAACAACGCACATTGAACATATTGGCATTGCAGTTCGGAACTTAGAGGAAGCAATTAGTTTTTATACTGATGTATTGGGCTTAAAATGTTATGGAATTGAAGAGGTAATGGATCAAAAAGTCAAAACAGCTTTCTTCAAAGTAGGTGACACAAAGATTGAGCTGCTGGAATCAACCGATCCGGAAGGACCTATTGGAAAATTCGTAGAAAAAAAAGGTGCTGGAATTCATCATTTAGCATTTGCTGTTGATAATATTGAAGATGCGCTAAGTGATGCAAAAGAAAAAGGTGTCAGGCTAATTGATGAATCTCCGAGAAAAGGAGCTGAGGGATTGGATATTGGCTTTTTGCATCCAAAATCAACATTAGGAGTACTCACTGAATTGTGTCAGAATAAAAAGTAATAAAGTTTAAATGTCAAGTCAGGAAAAGATTAAGCAACTCATCGACAAGAGAGAAGAATCGAAGCTCGGTGGAGGAATTAAAAGGATTGATGCTCAGCACAAACGTGGAAAATATACAGCTCGTGAGCGTATTGATATGCTATTGGATGAAGGCAGTTTTGAGGAGTTTGATATGTTCGTTTCACACCGGTGCAATAATTTCGGAATGGAACAGACAAAGTTCTTGGGCGATGGGGTAGTCACAGGGCATGGAACTATAGATGGCAGAGTTGTTTACGTGTTTTCACAGGATTTTACTGTATTTGGAGGTTCACTTAGTGAAACATTTGCAAATAAGATTTGCAAGGTGATGGATCAGGCGATGAAAGTCGGAGCACCAATTATTGGTATTAATGATAGTGGAGGGGCCCGTATTCAGGAAGGTGTTAATTCTCTGGCTGGATATGCCGAAATTTTTCAACGAAATATTATGGCCAGCGGAGTGATTCCACAAATCAGTGCAATTTTTGGACCATGTGCTGGTGGAGCAGTCTATTCACCAGCTTTAACTGATGCTGTAATTATGAGTGAAGAGAACTCATATATGTTTGTTACCGGACCAAGAGTGACTAAATCAGTTACTGGTGAGGATATTACAGTTGAGCAATTGGGTGGCCCTGAAGTACATGGTAAAAAATCTGGTGTTGCTCATTATATAGCCAGGGACGAGGAAGAAGGTATCATGTTGATTCGTAAATTCCTCAGCTATTTTCCTCAAAATAATCTGGAGGATCCTCCGGTATATGAGACTAAGGATGCTATCGACAGGAAAGAAGATGAACTAAATGAAATAATACCTGAGAATCCAAATCAGGCCTATGATATAAAAGATATTATCCATCTGATAGTGGATGATAATGAATTTCTGGAGATGCACCGCAATTATGCAATGAATATTGTAGTGGGATTTGCTACTTTCAATGGGGTTCCGGTTGGTATTGTTGCTAATCAGCCAAATTTCATGGCTGGAGTTTTAGATATTGACGCATCAAGAAAAGCTGCACGATTTGTCAGACTATGTGATTGCTTTAATATTCCGCTTGTAACTTTGGTTGACGTTCCTGGCTTCCTGCCGGGAAGCTCTCAGGAGTACGGTGGAATCATTACTCATGGGGCTAAACTAATGTTCGCTTATGGTGAAGCAACCGTACCAAAAGTTACAGTCACAATAAGAAAATCATACGGTGGAGCACATGATGTTATGAGCTGCAAGCAATTGCGAGGAGACATAAACTATGCCTGGCCTACTGCCGAGATTGCTGTGATGGGAGCCTCAGGAGCTATTGAGGTTCTTGAAGGAACAATTCTCCGTAGTATGGACAATGATGAGGAACGTGCTGCTTACATTGCAAAGAAGGAGAAAGAGTATAAAGATAAGTTTGCCAATCCTTATGAAGCTGCAAAATTCGGATACATTGATGATGTAATTGAACCAAGGAATACACGATTCAGAATTATCAGAGCTCTTCAAACATTGGCTACCAAGAAGGATACAAATCCTCCGAAAAAGCACTCAAATATTCCTTTGTAAAAAATAGAAAAATGGATATTCCGGTTTATATAGCAGAAATTAATTCTTTTGCAATTGTTGTGGCGATTGTTGGCTATATCACTGTTTTCACTGCCTTGCTGCTATTGTATCTGATCTTTAATTCAATCCCTAAACTATATAAAATTCAGTTAAGGGAGATGAGGCGTCGCCAGGGCCGAAAACGAAATGCCAATGATAATAATGGTTTGGACATTACTGGCGAGGCCGGGGCTGCTATTAGTCTGGCACTGTATATGTACTTTAATGATATTCATGATAATGAAGACATGGTAATGACCATAAAAAAGGTGTCAAAACGTTATTCTCCCTGGAGTTCTAAGATCTATGGCCTAAATAACAGTAACTACCGGAGATAACATTATGAAACAAGCATGGCAATAAACAAAACCATCTTGACACACTGGGATGATGATTTTTTTTATTGTGTGGGCTATCCCGATTCAATCCGGGAACAAATAAATTAAATATAGACGGATGAAGAAATTTAAATTCAAGATACAAGGTAATCCTTACGAGGTTGAAATAAAGGAAGTTGAAGGTAATGTGGCTGTTGTTGAGGTAAATGGGACTACTTATGATGTTGAGGTTCAGAAAGAAGTTATTCCTACGAAAACTCCAACTTTGATTCGGAAGCGGATAAAAGCACCAGAAAATGCTGCAAAAATCTCAAAGACAGATGGTGTTACCCTGATCAAAGCACCTTTGCCGGGAAATATTATGCAGGTGACAAAAAAAACTGGTGATGTAGTTGCAAAAGGAGACATGGTATTGATATATGAAGCCATGAAGATGGAAAACAAGGTGCTGGCAGAAAAAGATGGTACAATAGGTGAAATTAAGGTCTCTGTTGGTGATGCTGTGTTGCAAGGTGATTTATTATTTGAAATTATTTAAACATGAAGCGACGTTGGTTAACCATTATTGGTATTATTGTTTTGTTGGGTACTCTGTCATTCGTTGTACCTGATAAGCCACTAGTTTCATATTCAAATGATAAGATTGAGTCACTTGAAAAGAACGGGCAAGAACAAGAAGAAGAGATTACAGATTCAGAGAGTTTTGTTGAAGGAGCATTTGCAGGCCTAAAGCAGTTTCTCCAATACTCAGGATTTGCAAATGCTACTTTCAAGCACTTGATTATGTTGGTAGTCGGCTTGATTTTTATTTTCCTGGCAATAAAATATGATTATGAACCTTTATTATTGATACCTATTGGAGTAGGGATACTTATTGGAAATATTCCTTTCGTGCAGGGTGCCGGTCTTAAGTTGGGTATCTATGAAGAAGGAAGTGTGTTGAATTATCTTTATTTTGGTGTGACACAGGGAATCTATCCTCCTTTAATATTTCTGGGATTGGGAGCAATGACTGATTTTTCATCATTGATGTCAAATCCTCGATTGATGATTCTGGGTGCTGCAGCACAGGTTGGGATCTTCCTGACTTTTCTCGGTGCATTAGTTCTTGGATTTTCACCACCTGAAGCTGGAGCAATTGGTATTATTGGTGGAGCTGACGGACCTACTGCTATTTTTCTGTCTTCGAAGCTGGCAAATGGAGTGAATGTATGGGAGGGAGTACAGGTGGCTAATCTGATTGGCCCAATAGCCATTGCCGCATATTCATACATGGCTCTTGTGCCCATTATCCAACCTCCGATTATGCGTTTACTTACGAGTAAAAGAGAGCGAAAAATCAGGATGAAACCTCCCCGGTCAGTTTCTAAACTTGAGAAAATACTCTTTCCTATAATAGGCTTGCTACTGACAACCTTCATCTCTCCCAGTGCTCTTCCATTATTGGGGATGTTGTTCTTTGGAAATCTTCTGAAAGAAAGTGGGGTGACCCGACGACTTGCTGAAACTGCCAGGAACTCTCTGATTGATATAGTAACCATATTATTGGGATTAACAGTTGGAGCATCCACGCAAGCTGATGTCTTCTTGACAACTGATTCTATTATGATCTTCGGACTGGGAGCCTTTTCCTTTATGATAGCAACTGCAGGAGGTATTTTATTTGCCAAAGTGATGAATATTTTTCTCAGTAGTGAGAATAAAATAAATCCATTAGTTGGCGCAGCCGGAGTTTCTGCTGTTCCTGATTCAGCGAGAGTTGTCCAGAATGAAGGCCTCAAAAATGATCCGAGCAACCATTTACTTATGCATGCAATGGCTCCTAATGTAGCAGGTGTTATTGGTAGTGCAATCGCTGCAGGTATACTTTTAAGTTTTCTTCTGTAGTTTATATTATCAACTGAACGAATACCGAGTCATTTAAACACACATGACGATGGTTTTTATTTGATATAAGAGCTCCATCCAAGGATTATAAATCTAAAAATAAGCGGATGAAAATGTATATTTGCACTTACCCAATCAATGAAACTTGTGAAATATTTAGATGGTTATTCAAAAGCAGGGAATTATGGCGGTCGGATTAGATCTGATTGCGAAGTAATTCTGGAGAAATCTATGTCAGGGGGCATTCAGATACAACTTACTTCTAAAGTTAAGACTATGTATGGCCCATCCATTGAACAGCTTGCCGAAGAAGTTGTTCGTCATTTTGGCTTTGAACATCTTCATATCACAATTCATGATGCTGGTGCTCTTCCATTTGTTATTTCAGCCAGGATCGAAGCTGCCATACGACAGTTAATTGAAACCAGAGTTGAATACCTGCCTCAGGAAAGAGATGAAAAGGTTGAGTCCACAGCAAAGGATAAATTCAGGTTTTCAAGATTGTATCTGCCTGGTAATACACCAAGCCTGATGCTTAATGCTGGTGTTCATAAGCCCAATGGATTAATATTGGATCTTGAAGATGCCGTGGCTGTTGAACGCAAGCCTGAAGCAAGAATATTGGTCCGCAATGCTCTTCGGGTTCTAGACTTCTTTGGTGCTGAAAAGATGGTGAGAATAAATCAGGTACCTTTGGGATTATGCGACCTTGAATTTGTTGTGCCTCATGGAGTTCAGCTGATATTGGTGCCAAAGTGTGAAAGTGCTGAGCAGATTAAGCAGGTAAATCAGAAAATTCTGGAGATCAGGGAAAACGACAGCGATCAAGGTGATATCTGGCTAATGCCGATTGTTGAAAGTGCTTTAGGGATTGTCAAAGCCTTTGAGATTGCTTCGGCAGCTAGTAACGTAGTGGCCCTGGCAATCGGACTAGAAGACTACACTGCTGATATGGGATGTAGAAGAACCGTAGAAGGATCGGAATCATTTTATGCACGATCTGTTGTGGTTAATGCTTGTAAGGCTGCCGGAATTCAGGCTATCGACTCTGTTTTCTCTGATGTTGGGGATCATGTTGGACTGGCTGCTACTGTGAAACGCTCAAAAGCTATGGGTTATGATGGCATGGGATGCATTCACCCCCGTCAGATTGAGATAATACATAAAAGTTTTGCTCCTGAACCAGATGAAATAAGGCGTGCCCAAGAAGTTGTTATGGCTTTTGAGGATGCGACCCAAAGAGGTCTGGGAGTTGTTTCTCTTGGAACAAAAATGATAGATCCACCCGTAGTGAAAAGAGCTGAAAGAACTGTCAGATTAGCAACAGAATTAAACCTGATTTCAAGCAATTGGAGGAATGAGAATGAGTAAGGAAAAATTGATAAAGAATGCTGCTGGTAGATGGGTGTTAAGCGAACTGAACGGAAAAAGTGTTGTGCCTTTTCAGGGTGTTGGAAAATTTAAACCCACCGGAAGAATCAAATCAAGGAGAATTAATACTTATGCCGATTATCCGGCAGATGGTAATAAAACTGTTAAAAACCTTAAAGAGGCCCTCATTAAGGCTGGATTGAAGGATGGAATGACACTTTCGACCCATCATCATTTTCGCAATGGTGATTTGATAGCTAATCAGGTTTTTGATATTGCTCATGAACTGGGAATAAAAGACCTCGTTTGGATTCCTTCAGCTTCTTTCCCGTGTCATGAACACCTGATCAAATATCTGGAAGACGGAACTATTAACAGAATTGAAGGAAGTATGAATGGCCCTTTAGGAAGATTTACTTCATTGGGAAATATGTCTGGAACTGCTGTTTTGAGATCTCATGGAGGAAGATATCAGGCTATACAGGATGGCGATGTGGAGATTGATATTGCAATAATTGGCGCTGGTTGTGCCGATCCATTCGGGAATGCAAACGGATTGTATGGTCAATCTGCAAGTGGATTACTAGGATTTGCTCTGGCTGATTCAGAATATGCAGAAAAAGTTATTGTTGTAACTGATAATATGGTTGAATTTCCTTGTATCCCCTGGCAAATACAAGGAAATCATGTGGATTATACCGTCGTAATGGACAAAGTTGGTATCCCCGAGAAAATTGTTTCGGGCACAACACAGATTACAAAAAGTCCTGATCGTTTATTGCTTGCTGAAATGACTGCACGATTTTGTGAGCATACTGGTATAATTCAGGAAGGATTCTCTTTTCAAACCGGAGCAGGAGGTACCTCACTGGCTGTTAGTGATTACTTCAGAACCATAATGAAAAGTAAAGGGATTAAAGCAAGATTTGCAAGGGGGGGAAGTAATAAATATCTTGTTCAGATGCTGGAGGAAGGTCTGATTGAATATATACTTGATGGTCAAACATTTGATTTAGAGGGAATACGCTCAATGGCGGAGAATCCTAATCATGTTTGGACAAGCCCTTTTACTAGTTATAACTACCATGGAAAAGGTAACTTTGCCGGCATGGTTGATGTCGCAATATTGGGTGCCACAGAAATAGATGTAAATTTTAACGGAAATGTAGTTACACATTCAGATGGATATTTATTGCATGGTATAGGTGGCTGGCAGAATTGCTTATTTTCAAAAACGGTTATCTTACCCGTACCCCTTTTCAGAGATCGAATACCGGTCATTGTTGATGAAGTGACAACACTTTGTGGCCCCGGCGAATTAATTGATGTAATAATAACTGAACGAGGAATTGCCATTAATCCTCTTCGAAAAGATTTATTTGAAAAGATGAAAGATTCAGATTTGCCTGTTAAATCTATACATGAATTAAAAGATGAAGCTGAAGAGATCTGTGGAAAACCATTGAAAGCCCGGAAGGGTGGTGAAGTTATTGCAGGAATAAAATGGGTGGATGGTACTTTGATTGATGTGGTTCACAAAGTTGAAAAGTAGTGACTTAAATGCTGAGGAAATGAAAATGAATAAAAGTATTATAATCTTTCTTTTACTGGGATTTATCTTTGTTGAAGTAGTTGCGTCTCATAATCTTCTACTGAATGGTACGAAGATATCTATAGTACTACCTGAAAATGATGAGGTGGACTTTTCAAAAACGGAATTTACCACTGCGGATATACGAATTAATGAAGTTGTAGCGCGGAATGCAAAAGGACTGCAGGATGAAGCTGGAGATGATGATGATTGGATTGAACTGTATAATCCGGGAGGATCTGATATTAATATTGCTGGTTTATACATGTCAGATACTTCTCTGCCTACCAGTTTTCATCGCATTCCTGGCTCAGATGCCTCAAAAACAACTATTCCTGCAGGAGGACATCTAATCCTTTGGGCGGATGGAGAATCAGGGGAAGGGATCAACCATTTACCATTTAAGTTGAGTAATGGAGGTGAAACAGTCTATTTGGCCCAGCTGATCGGTGGACAAGTGAATATTATTGATCAGATAAGCTATCCAAAGCTTGAAAGAGATGTACCCTATGGAAGGTATCCGGATGGGAGTAATAATTGGCAGCTATTATCGGATCCCAGCCCGAACTCACAAAATCTTCCCGTCAGAAGTATAGGAAATGTGCTAATGAATGAAATAATGGCGGTGAACAGAGGAGTTGATACGGATGAGTACGGTGAATCGGAAGACTGGATCGAGTTTTTTAATCCAAGTGGCAATCCAATTGATGTGGGAGGTGCCTATCTTACTGATAGCATTGGGGAACTAACCATGCACAGAATACCCATTTATTTTCCGGATAGCACAACTGTCCCGGCCGGTGGCTTTTTACGCTTATGGGCTGATGGAGATCCTAAACAGGGAATTTTGCATATTGATTTCAGATTAAGTGGAAATGGAGAAAAAGTTACCATGGTTCAAGCTGACGGTTTAACAATAATGACTCAGGCTCAATATCCTGCCGCAAGTTCGGATGCCACATTTGGCCGGTTTCCTGATGGAAGTGATAATTGGATTTTTCTGAATATTCCAAGTCCTGAAGCTGAAAACCAATATACTTATACCCAGATTGATGGAGTGGTAATAAATGAGATTATGGCAAGTAATGAGAGCTACCTGCCGGATAATTTTGGAGAGATTGAAGACTGGATAGAATTTTATAACACCAATGATTTTGCGGTTGATATTGGTGGATTGATTGTGACTGACAGCCTGCTCAAACCAATTAATTACAGAATTCCTGCCACAGCCCCTGATTCAACCACAATTCCGGCTCACGGATTTCTGGTTTTTTGGGCTGACAATGATCCCGAACAGGGTGTCAGACACCTCGATATTAAGCTTTCAGGCTCAGGTGAGTCAGTGGGGCTGGTTCAATATCGCAGCACTTCCGTATTTTTAGATTCCCATACTTTTACTACCCAGGAACCAAATGTTTCTATTGGTCGTTTCCCTGATGGCACAGGTTCTTGGCTGCCAATGAAGGTTCCTACTCCTGGCTATGCAAATTCGGCAGAAATTAATGATCGTGTAACGGGTATCTTTATTAACGAGATACTAGCTAGAAATACTAAAATATTTCCAGATGAAAATGGTGAATTTTCTGATTGGATAGAGCTGTATAACATAAACAATCAAGCGGTTAATCTGGCTGGGTTGTTTCTGACAGATGATACTGGTGACCCGGGATTGTTTCAAATTCCATCAACTGACCCTCAAAAGACTACCATTCCTGCCAAAGGCTATTTAGTATTCCGACCGGATGCAAGTCCTGAAAATGGGATTTTGCATACAAATTTTCTGCTTGCCGGAGCAGGCGAACAAGTGGGTCTGTTTGAATTGGTAGATGGAACCTACCATTCTGTTGATGAAATTGCGTATGGGCAACAAAGCTCTGATATATCATATGGACGTTTGTTCGATGGTGCAACAGATTGGGGCTTTTTCGAGACTCCAACTCCAGGAGTGTCAAATGTGGTGGAAGATGATCTGATTACAGGCTTGTATATTAATGAGTTAATGGCCAGAAATGTTTCTACCATTTCTGATGAAGCTGGTAATTTTGTTGATTGGATTGAAATTTACAATAATAGTAATGTCGCCATCGATCTGGGAGGATTATACCTTACAGATGATATGAATGATCCGCTGGCTTCATTGATTCCGACAACTGAACCCGGTAAAACAACTGTTCCTGCAAAGGGGTACCTACTGCTTTGGCCCGATAATAACCTTAGCCTTGGACCCACTCACGTTGATTTTCAACTGGCAGGGGCAGGTGAACATATAGGTCTTGTGCAAAGGATTGGGGGTGAAAACCACGTGCTGGATGATGTTAGTTACCCTGTACAAACAACAGATGTTTCATACGCCCGAAGTCAGGATGGAGCATCTGATTGGTCCTATATGACCACACCAACACCATTGTCTTCAAATTCAGGTAGTGGTATTGAGAATGAATTTGAAGCGGGACCCAAACTACTTCTGTATCCTAATCCCGTTGGAGAAGAACTCTTCTTAAATCTCGAAGGAGCAAATACCGGTATGATAGAGTGGAAAATTGTTGATATTCAGGGACGAGATATGGCCAAAGGGGCTTTTTTCCTGAGCCAGGCAGGTCAAAAACAAACAATTGGATCAACATCAGAGCTAAACCTGAAGGATAATGGGATGTATTTCATCTTTGTCAATACTGGAGAAGAGAGGATTGTAAAGTCATTTATGCTGATGAGAAAATAAAAAAAGCCGGATAAACCGGCTTCTGTAAAATGTCTTTAGATTGCTTATGCGGGATGAATTGCTTCAACCGGACAAACATCAGCACATGCACCACAATCAGTGCACTCTTCCGGATCAATTACATAGATATCTCCTTCACTGATAGCCTCAACCGGACATTCATCAATGCAGGTACCGCAAGCTGTACAATCGTCATTAATTACGTATGCCATTTTTCTTCGTTTTGAATTATTATTCCGCCACAAATTTATACGCTTTTTTATTTTTCATGACATTCTGAGTGCTTTTTATTCTTAATTTTTTTAATCTTCTTCTTTTCTGTTTGTTAATCATTTCATTTTATGATAATTTAATAAACTCTAATATCTTAAACATGTCATGCTTCTTAGTTTAACAACCTGAAAACCAATGAATCTATATGAACTTTCTGAAATTTGATAAAACCCAGCTAGTAAATCTAGAATACTCTTTGCCAAAAGAAATTATTGTGGCAAATCAGAATGGAGCCTACTGTTCTACTACTATAGTGGGTTGTAATACACGTAAATATCATGGTTTATTGATAGCTCCTGTTCAGGAAATTGATGGTGGACGACATATTTTTCTTAGCAACCTTCATGAAACTGTAATTCAGCACGGACATGAATTCAATTTGGGAATCAATAAATATCCGGGAGAATACAATCCTAAAGGACATAAATATATCCGTTGGTTTGAAATGGAACCTGTTATAAGCATGGTTTACCGTGTCGGGGGAGTAGTCATTAAGAAAGAATTACAGTTAGTAGAAAATGAATCCAGGTTGATGATCAGATATACTTTACTTGAGGCTCATTCACCTACCAAATTGCGCTTACAACCATTTTTGGCATTCAGAAGCATTCATAAACTTTCGAAAGCCAATATGCTCGCTAATACAAGAGCAGAAATAGTTAAAAATGGGATAAAATCCCGATTATATTCCGAGTATCCTTCATTATTCATGCAGACCTCCCGTAAATGTGAGTTTGTCGTTGCTCCTGATTGGTATCATGATGTTGAATATCCTAAGGAGGAAATCAGAGGATACGAATTCCACGAAGATTTATTTGTCCCTGGATTTTTTGAGACAAGAATACGAAAAGGAGAAAGTATTGTCTTTACGGCTGGTCTAACAGAGGTGACAACGAATAAACTCAGCAGAAGTTTTGAACTTCTCGTCAGGCAAGCTCAAAAATGCGAGAGTTTTGACGATGTTCTGAAGCAATCTGCTAATCTTTTTATTCAGAACCGCGATAAAGGATTGGAGATTATGTCAGGATATCCATGGTTTGGTAGATGGGGGCGGCATAGCTTCATCGCAAATCCAGGTTTAACCATTGCCGCTGACCGACCTGAACTTGCTTCTGAGTTGCTAAATAACATGGTGAAACACCTTGATAAAACAAGATTTCCCGATCATTCCGCCGATTTTACTAAACCGGTATACCTGTCTGCAGATAATTCACTATGGTTTATATGGGCAGTCCAGAAACTTGCTGAGAGCTCTGATAATCCGGAACAAGTATTCAAAAATTTTAGTAAAACAATTTTCTCAATTGTCAGGGCTTATAAAGAAGGTCACCTCCCGGATGTTTTTGTCGATTCATCTGGTCTGATACACGCTTTCCGTGAGAATACTGCTTTAACCTGGATGGATTCATATACTGATGGAAAACCTGTTACCCAAAGGCCTGGATATGCTGTTGAAATAAACGCTTTGTGGTATAATGCTGTATGTTATGCACTTGAAGGGGCTCAGCTTATTAAAAGTAAAAGCTTTTTAAAGGAATTCAAGCTCCTGCCGGATTTGATCAGTCAGCGTTTTCAGGATATTTTCTGGGATCCTGAGAAGGCATACCTCGCCGATTATGTTTTTGAAGATAAGGCAAATTGGGATGTTCGGCCCAATCAGGTTATTGCTGCTTCATTGCCATATTCAATGCTAACAGAGGAGCAGAAGCAATCTGTATTGCATAAGGTTAATAATGACCTCTTAACAGACAAAGGTATCCGCTCCTTATCACCACGATCAGAGGCATTCAAGCAAAGCTATGAAGGAGATCATGTCAAACGTGATCAGGCATATCATCAGGGAACTGTATGGCCTTGGTTGTTGGGCCATTTTGCAGAAGCCTGGCTAAACCTGTATGGAAAAAACGGTGTCGCTTTTGTTGAAAGAATAGTCGCCTCTTTTGAGGAAGATATGATGGAGCATGGCATTTTCATGATTTCTGAGGTTTATGATGGAAGCCCTCCATATAGGGCATGCGGTGCAATTGCCTTTGCTTCAAGCGTTGCTGAGGTGCTGAGAATTAAGTACTTATTGTCAAACTTATGATCCTTCTGATATGCGTGTATTGATGTTTGGGTGGGAATTTCCACCACATATAAGCGGAGGCCTTGGAACAGCCTGCTATGGTCTCACCAAAGGATTAGCCTTTCAGGATGTCGAGGTGATTTTCGTTGTCCCAAAAGCTTATGGAGATGAAGATCAAAGTGCAATTAAATTAATTGGTGCTTCAGGTGTCCCGGTTATGCAAAGAACTGTTCAGTTTTATAAAAATCTTACAGAAGAGTCCCTGCCACGAACAGAGCTGACAAGCAAAGAAATCACCTATCTTGAAGTAGGATCAATGTTAATGCCGTATCTCTCACCTGAAGAATTTGAGACATTTGTAAATGAAAAAATCGAAGCAAAAGATTATAAATGGGAAAAACTTCTGAGGAAGAGTCAGGAAAGCAAAGCCGTTGAATCAAAACAGATAGGTACAATTGATTTTTCAGGAAAGTATGGACCTGATTTGCTGCAGGAAGTGTCAAACTATGGACTCATTGCTGCTGAAATTGCTCAGGGACAAGATTTTGATTTGATTCATGCTCATGATTGGCTTACCTATGCAGCAGGTATCGCAGCACAAAAAATATCAGGCAAACCATTAATAATTCATGTTCATGCAACTGAATACGATCGTGCTGGTGAAAATGTTAATTCATTGGTTTTTGACATTGAACGGATGGGTATGGAAGCAGCTGACCGCATCATAACAGTTAGTAATCTCACCAGGAATACTGTAGTAAATAAGTATGGTATTCCTGAAGAAAAAGTATTTACTGTTTATAATGCTGTTGAACCAAATGCCAAGATAGAGGAAGATAGTATCAGAAAACACCTCAACGAAAAAGTTGTGACTTTCCTGGGTAGGGTTACATTTCAGAAGGGTCCTGAATATTTTATTGAAGCCGCATATAAGGTACTTCAAAAAACTGATGATGTAAGATTCGTAATGGCTGGAAATGGAGATCTCCTTCGGAAAATGATTCGTCATGCTGCAAGATTGGGCATTACAAAGAAATTCCATTTTACTGATTTTTTGAAAGGGAAAGATGTTGATAGAATGTTTCAATTAAGTGATGTGTATGTTATGCCATCCGTTTCTGAGCCCTTCGGAATTAGTCCTTTGGAAGCAATGCGCTCAAATGTTCCGGTCATTATATCAAAACAATCCGGAGTATCAGAAATTCTTAAATATGCCATTAAGATTGATTTCTGGGATGTTGATGCAATGGCTGATGCAATTTATGGATTAGTTAAATATTCAGCTTTATCAGATATGTTTAGCAAGCATGGTAAAACAGAGGTGGATAACCTCAAGTGGGAAAATGCTGCAAAGAATACAAAAGAGCAGTATACTGCTCTTTTAGAAAATATTAAACCTCAGTAATTACTTCAACTATGAAAAGCATCTGCTTATATTTTCAAATCCATCAGCCTTTCAGGCTAAAGAACTATAGATTTTTTGAAATTGGTGCTGACCACTATTACTTTGATGATTATACGAACCAAAGTATCCTCAGAAAAGTAGCCCGGAAATCATACCTCCCTGCAAACCAATTGTTTCTTAAGCTAATTGAACAATTTCCAGGCCGGTTTAAGATCAGTTTCTCGATTACTGGAATCGCTCTTTATCAATTTGCATTATATGCACCTGAGCTTATAGATAGTTTTAAGGAATTAGCGGCTACTGGTCAGGTTGAATTCCTGGCTGAGACCTATTCACACTCACTGGTTTCCTTATCAAATGAAGACGAGTTTCAACACCAGGTAATGACCCATTCTGAAAGGATTGAGGAGTTATTTGGCATGAAGCCTAAGGTATTTCGTAATACTGAGTTAATATACTCTGACCAGATTGGTGAGCAGGTATACAGAATGGGATTCAAAGCGATGCTCACTGAGGGTGCTAAGCATATTCTGGGCTGGAAAAGCCCGAATTTTTTGTATTATAATGTACATCAACCTAAACTGAAACTTTTACTCAGGAACTTTAAGTTAAGCGATGATCTGGCTTTCAGATTTACTAACCAGGAATGGAGTGAGTGGCCTCTCACAGCTGATAAGTATGTCGACTGGATTAAAGGAGTTGATGAGAATGAAGATGTGATCAATCTGTTTATGGATTACGAAACCTTTGGCGAACACCAGTCTGCAGAGTCTGGAATATTCGAATTTCTGAAGGAATTCCCAAAACGAATAATAGAAGAAACTGATTTCGAATTTTTAACGCCATCTGAAGTTGTTAAAACCTGCCAGCCAATTGCACCATTGCCCGTCCCATTTCCAATAAGCTGGGCAGATGAGGAAAGGGATTTATCAGCATGGCTTGGTAATGAATTGCAGAATGAAGCTTTTAGTAAACTGTATTCTCTCAGAAATGACCTTAAGCTGGCAAATAGTCCTGAATTGATGGCAGATTGGTCATACCTGCAGGCTAGTGACCACTTTTACTACATGTGTACCAAGTTTTTCTCTGATCAGGCGGTTCACAACTATTTTAATCCTTATGGTAGTCCATATGATGCCTTTATCAATTATATGAACGTTTTGAGTGATTTCATTCTTCGTTTAGAAGAGGCGATTGATCGTGACAGGTATAAAGGTGTAATTGTTGACGAATTAGATGAAGAAATGCTTTATGAGGCAATAGATAGGTATGCTCTTGTTTTAAAGAGACTTAGAAAGAGGCGTACTCAGTTGGAGCGTAATAACCCTAAGGGTCAGGCTAAGAAATAAGGCTGATCCCTTTTGCAACTACCAGAGTTTTTATTACTTCGCAGATTCAAAATTTCTGCACTATGCTTAATAAGCAACAAAATTGTATGCCCGAAATCGCTTTTGAAGTAAGCTGGGAAGTATGTAATAAAGTAGGTGGTATTCACACTGTTATTGCCTCCAAAACTCCCGAAATGATAAAGCATCTGGGCGAGCAATATATTGTTATCGGACCAGATATTTGGCGGGAGGAGAGTGAGAATCCGGAGTTTATTGAGGATTTTAACCTTTTCAGAGGCTGGAGAGAGCAAGCTAAACTATCAGGGATAAATATTCGAACAGGACATTGGAATATTGAAGGTAAACCAGTGGCTATTATTGTCGACTTCACACCTCTGTTTCCTGAAAAAGACACTATCTTGAGTGAAGCTTGGGAAATATGGAAGCTGGATTCAATTTCAGGGCACTGGGATTATGTGGAGGCGGCTCTGTTTGGCTATGCCGCCGGTCAGGTAATAAATAGTTTTGTAGAATACTATCGCAGCAAGTCTGTGCTTGCTCACTTCCATGAATGGATGACTGGTATGGGAGTACTGTACCTGAAGGAAAATGCACCATATATCGGAACTGTTTTTACAACTCACGCTACGGTGCTTGGTCGCTCTATTGCTGGTAATGGCCTGCCTCTGTATTCAAAACTCAATGAGTATGATCCTGAGCTTATATCAACAGATCTTGGTGTCAGGGCTAAATTCTCACTCGAGCGTTTGGCAGCTAAAGAAGCACATGGTTTCTCTACAGTTAGTGAGATTACAGGAAAGGAATGTGCCCACTTTCTGGGAAGAACACCTGACCGGATAACACCAAATGGTTTTGATGCCCTCCTTGTACCTGATGATGATGTGTTTATTGAGAAGAGAGAGAGAGCCAAAAATAAATTATACGCTCTTGCTGAAGCAATTACCGGGCGAAAGGCCTCGAAAGATGAGATCTTAATTGGAACCAGTGGCAGGTATGAGTTCTATAATAAGGGAATTGATATTTTCATTAAAACCCTGGGCCAATTGAACAAGTCAAACGAAAGCCCATCAAAAATTTTGGCCTTCATTCTCGTTCCTGCCAATCATTACGGTCCACGAAAAAGTGTTTTGTCAAGACTGGAGGGGCGAAGTCAGGAGCCAATGAATAGCCCCTACCTGAGTCATAATCTTCATGATGCATCTGATGATCCGGTTCTGAAAATGCTAAAAGCTGAAGGCCTTGAGAACAGCGAGAGTGATAATGTCCAGGTGTTTTTTATTCCAAGTTATCTGAATGGTGATGATGGGATCATCAATTTGAAGTATTATGATCTGTTAATGGGACTGGATCTTACTTTGTTCCCTTCATATTACGAACCTTGGGGATATACCCCGCTTGAGAGTTTGGCATTTGGTGTTCCTACAATGACAACAAACCTTGCTGGTTTTGGTCTTTGGATACAGGAGCTGTTTCCCGAGCTGGAATCTAATGGGGTATGGGTATTAGATCGTCTTAAACAAACGAATGCGGAATTGATTGACGAATTATCCGGCATGATAGGAGATTATTGTCAAATTCATCCCTCTCAAAGAGCAAAGAATGAAGATGATGCCCGGGCTATTGCGAAAATTGCTCAATGGAATGAGCTCATTAAGAATTATGAAGAATTATACAGTCTTGTTATGGATAAATCTGGTGTGATAGATATTCCTGAGAGAGAGCCATCAACCTTACACGAGCTTGATTCAGTTGCTCTTAAGCGTAAGTCAAATGACCCTGTATGGAAGAATGTTGTTATTGAATCTTCCCTGCCGGATGAATTAGCTGGCTTGGAAGAGCTTGCTAAGAACCTTTGGTGGTCATGGAATTATGAGGCAGAAGAATTGTTTTGTGCTATTGATCCTGAACTGTGGGAGGAAGTTGAACATAACCCGGTTAAACTTCTTAAGCAAGTTCCATACAACAGGCTTCAGGATTTAGGCAAGCACGGTGATTTTTTTCATCAATATAAAGGTGTATTGGAGTCTTTCAACTCATATATGAACAAAAAAGAGGATAAGGATCAGCCAAAGATTGCCTATCTGAGTATGGAGTATGGTTTTCACTCCAGTTTAAAAATCTACTCCGGTGGTTTAGGAATATTGGCTGGTGATTATCTTAAAGAAGCTAGCGACTGTAATTATCAACTAACCGGAATAGGATTATTATACCGGTACGGGTATTTCAAACAAGTACTTACTCTGCATGGTGATCAGGTTGCTGAAAATATGAGAGAAGAATTTACTGAGCTTCCTCTATATCCTATGCTGGACGAAAAGGGTAAAAATCTTCAGATTCAAATTGCATTTCCCGGACGTATAGTTTCAGCAAGGATCTGGCGTGTTCCCGTTGGTCGGGTTAATTTATTTCTTCTGGATACTGATATAGAAAGCAATCAAGCACATGACAGATTGCTAACATCTAATTTATACGGAGGTGATGAGGAACATAGGTTGAAGCAAGAAATGCTACTTGGTGTGGGGGGAATAAGAATGCTGGAGCTGCTAGGAATTAAAGCTGATATTTTCCATTGTAATGAAGGTCATGCTGCATTTATTGGCTTTGAACGCATTAAACAGTTGATGGAGACTAAAAATTTCACCTTTAATGAATCGAGAGAAGTGATCAGGGCCTCAACTCTTTTTACTACTCATACTCCGGTACCGGCAGGTCATGATGCATTTCATGAGGATTTGATCAGAACCTACATGGGGCATTATCCTGATAGATTAAAGATTGCATGGGAAGAGTTTACTGATCTCGGACGTAAAGTACCCGGAGATCATAATGAGAAATTTTCTATGTCGCATCTTGCTGCAAATCTGTCTCAGGAAATAAACGCTGTTAGCAATCTGCATGGTGAAGTGACTCGCTCAATGTTTGCAAATCTCTGGGAAGGATATTTTCCTGAGGAACTCCATATTGGGTATGTAACAAACGGAGTGCACTATAAAACATGGACAGCTAAGGCCTGGCAAGCTTTGTATCTTGAAACATTCGGTAATGATTTCCTGAATAGTCAGTCTGATGCATCTTATTGGGAGAAAATTCATGATGTGGCTGATAACAGGATATGGCAAATTAGAGAATCACAGCGTAATATACTGATTGAGTACCTGAAAAAACGACTTAGAAAAAACTCTATAAGGAGACATGAACCCCCTGGACAAGTGCTTGAAGTAATTGGAAAACTCAATGCCAAAGTTCTAACCATTGGCTTTGCTCGTCGCTTTGCTACATACAAGCGTGCTCATCTTCTGTTCAAAGATATTGACCGGCTTGCCAGGATAATTAATAATACCGACAGGCCTGTTCAGTTTCTGTTTGCCGGGAAGGCCCATCCAAGAGATAAGGCTGGTCAGGACTTAATAAAATATATTGTAGAAATGTCACGCCGGCCTGAATTTATTGGACGGATAGTGTTTCTGGAAAACTATGACATGAACCTTGCAAAACAATTGGTGCAGGGTGTGGATATCTGGCTAAATACACCTACACGTCCGCTTGAAGCCAGTGGCACTTCAGGGATGAAAGCTATAATGAATGCTGCTATGAATTTCAGCGTTCTTGATGGCTGGTGGTGCGAAGGGTACCGTAAAGGTGCAGGATGGGCACTTCCTGAAGAGAGAATTTATGCTGATCAGGGATTTCAGGATGAGTTAGATGCAACCACCCTTTATAATATTCTTGAACATGAAATTGTACCGGCTTATTATGATAGAAATGAAGAAGGAGTTCCTGAAGCATGGATAAAACATATTAAAAATACAATAGCCCAGATCGTCCCGAAATTTACAACCAAAAGGATGATCGATGACTACAATGATAGATTCTATTCAATTCTTAGCTCACGAATAAGCGATATCAAAGCGAATAATTATCATATGGCGCGGGAGTTGTCGAACTGGAAAAAGCGTATCGTAACTCATTGGGATAAAATCAGGATTATTACTTCAGAATTACCTGATAATGAAAGTATTCCTTTGCAGCTTGGCCAAAAGTATAAGGCCTTGGTTAATCTGGAAATAGGTGAACTGGAGCCAGAGGAAGTAGGTGTTGAACTTATTGTAGTAGGAGAAAAGGCAAACGAAGATCTGGAATTTATTTATCGAAAAGAGTTTACTCGGATAAGCAGGAAGGGAAAACAAATCACATACAAAATGAGAACTATCCCGACTCATCCCGGAGTATTTAAATTGGGGATCAGGATATTTCCTAAACATCCAAAATTACCTCATAGGCAGGACTTTAGCTATTTGCGCTGGATTTAATTGAATACAAGACGAAGGGCAGACCAGGACGTTCTGTCGAATTTTATAGATACTCCTGAATTGGTAAGCTGACTTACTAATAGTGTATTCAAAGTCTGTTGTGGATATATCCCCTCCAGAAAAAATCGGGAACAATGTTGCTGCCCCATATGCATTATTGCGTGTTCGGGGATTCGTATGCTTACTTGTGCTAATTCGGGATCAAAGCTGCAAACAATTATGACGGCTTCTTCGGCATTGTGCCTGATAAAAGCAAATATTCTGGATCTGATCTCAAAGGCAAGATGTTCATTACTCCACATCAAATCATAGAACTGACCTTGAGCAATTAGATTGTGAGACGCTAGTTTCAGTAAGCTTTGATAAGCTTTGCGCAGATTTGTCCGATTATTATATGCAGCTTCTGTTTCATTGTGTCCTCTGGCGAGCCAGTTAGTAATCGTCGGTACATCTGTATAGTCAAATATTGAGGTTCGCCCATCATCACCACTATATCCTGACTCACCAGATGCTTCTTCTCCAAATTCCTGGCCAAAATAAATCATACCCGGTCCTGTGTTCATTAGTAATGAAACTGCCATTCCAGGTAAAGCTTTCCACGGATCTTTTGCAAAATACTTCGATGCTATTCTTTGTTCATCATGATTTTCAAGAAAGCTCAACATGTTTCCGTCTAGTCCATTTAGGGATTGCCAATGGGCTGTAATACTTTGTGTTGATCCATCTCCAGCAATAATCTGCCTGAGATTATCATATAAGCCAACTTTATCATACAGATAATCAAACAGGCCTTCTTTGATATAAGAATGGTAGCGCTCTGTTTCATAAATTTCTGCGACAAAGAAAATTTCAGGAAAGTCTTGTTTAACTCTTTTTATTGCAAAATTCCAAAATTCTACCGGAACCATACCGGCCATATCGCATCTGAATCCATGTACCCCTTTACCTGCCCAGAATAATAGTATATTGGTCATCTTCATCCAGGTATCAGGTATTGGACTGAAAGCCTTCTTACCACTCCTGTAGTCGATGCCATAGTTAAGCTTAACAGTTTCATACCAGTCATTTTTTCCCGGGTTTGAATGGAATATATCATTTCCCGTTACCCTTGCCGGATATTCAACATAGTCATCCTGATGTCCACTGAGTTTATCCTCATGGTACAATCTTAATTCCTCATCCGGCAGGTAGTAGAAATTATTATCCTTATCAAAAGCTGTTTTATTATTGTCATTCTCACCAAGGTCTTTTTCAGAGTTTGGAAGCATTAAAGACCTGTAATCGCGGGATACATGATTCGGCACAAAATCAATTATCAAACCCAAATCTGCCGCAAGGATGCGATCAGTTAATTCTCCAAACTCCGGCATTCTGGAGGCAGGGTCACTTGCAAGGTCAGGATGAATATCATAATAATCCCGAATTGCATATGGAGATCCGGCTTTGCCTTTTAATAATGCAGGATGACTTGCCGGCACTCCAATAGTCAGGTAGTCAGTTGAACAGGCGTGGTTGATCAGGCCGGTTAACCAGAGGTGAGTGACTCCAAAAGCTTTGATATCCTGAAGTACACTGACAGTGATGTCAGATAGTTTACCGCAGGCATTTTGATGAATATCTCCCATGAGAACATTCGATTTTGGTGCCTGACCAAATAGCCTTGGAAGCAGCTGATAGATTATTTTCTTGGATTTTGGCACACTCACTTTATTGATCTGATTGATGGCGTCTGCATTTTCTTCAATACAAATGCAGTACGATTTGGGAGATAAATCATCAATTGGTATTCATGATCTGACTGCTTAAGTGGAAATGACTCCAAAACGATGGATTCATTAATACGTTCGTGTCCGCTAAACTCCTTCCTGTCAGTGTTCAAGATAAACTCATAGTCAGCTCCTTCGCAAGGGATGCCGTAATCAGAAAAAGAATTACCTGGATTGAAATTGAAAATAAATAGATATTCTCCTCTTTCAAATGCCAGAACCTGGTCAGACTCATTTCCATGAATAATTCTGGGAGCTAGTGTTGCTAAGTGTGGATTTTGGCGCCAGAAATGAATCATGGCAGAGTCAAATTTATTAAGACTAAGGTATTTAAGATCACGTGATTCAGCCAGGCTCCATTGCCTCCGGGCATACTGATATGACCACGCGTTTCCTTCTCGTGGGAAATCAATCCATTCTGGATGTCCAAATTCATTACCCATGAAATTGAGGTATCCACCACCACTGCTTGTCAGGGTAATCAGTCTGATTAGTTTATGCAATGCAATCGCACGGTCAATAATCAAACTGTTGCTATTGACAGCCATGCTTGTATACATTTCATTATCAGCTAACCTGAAAATAATCGTTTTGTCACCCACTAAAGCCTGGTCGTGCGATTCAGTATATGAAATTGTTTTTTCATCTTGCCGACGGTTTGTGAGTTCGTGAAAAATCTCATTTATGTTCCATGATTCATCAGATTTCTCCTTAATATACTTTATCCAGAAATCCGGTATTCCCATGGCCAGACGATGAGAAAATCCAATACCACCTTCGTTTATTTTAACCGATAAACCCGGCATGCCACTCATATCTTCAGCTATCGTTATGGCGTTTGGGTTTACCTCCCGGATGAGCTCATTGGCTAAACCCAGATATATCACTGCATCCGTATCAACTCCGGAATCAAAATATTGATCATATGAACTAAAGGACTTTCCTAATCCATGGTCATAAAACAGCATGCTTGTAATTCCATCAAATCTGAAGCCATCGAAATGATATTCCTCCAACCAATATTTGCAATTAGATAGCAAAAAGTGAAGGGTTTCATTCCGGCTGTAATCAAAACACAGACTATCCCATGCAGGGTGATCCCTTCTTTCATCTGTATGGAAATACATTCCTGGCTGGCCATCAAAAAGACCCGGGCCTTCAAGTGTGTTTTTAACTGCATGTGAATGAACAATATCCATAATAACACTAATCCCCTCTCCATGAGCAGAGTCAATTAAGTATTTTAGGTCTTCAGGAGTGCCGAATCGGCTTGACATGGCGAAAAAGTTACTTACATGATATCCGAATGACCCATAATATGGATGTTCCTGAATTGCCATTAATTGAATTACGTTATAGCCCAGACTGGCAATTTTTGGGATTAAGCTATCGGCAAAATTTCTGAAATTGTTCACTTTCCCTTCTTCGGAAGACATCCCAACATGAGCTTCATAAATCAGAATGGTTTCATCAGGCAGTTTTGTTGGTGATGGATGCTGCCAGATAAACGGATTGGCGGGTGACCACACCTGTGCGTTAAACGTTTTTGAGTGTTCATCCTGAACTACTCTGTTAATCCAGATGGGCAGACGGTGAGCCTCTCCGCCATTCCATCTGACAAGAAGTTTGTATTTGTCCTGGTGTTTTAAGAAATTTGAATTAAGATATAATTCCCAAATACCCTTACCAATATTGGTAAAATGAAACTCAGAACCTGAATCAATCCATCCCGTACTTTCAGATATGAAAATTATGGCTGTTGCATTAGGTGCCCACTCACGGCATATCCATCCCTGTTTGGTTTTGTGAAGTCCAAAATAATGATGCCCATTGGCAAAATCACTCAGACTAACATGATCCTGAATCAGATCCTGCTTTTTATTTCTGATATCAGAAATTCTGTTTTGAATAATCCCTCTGTAGGCCTCAAGATAGGGATCATTATCAATGAGAGGGATTTTCATCATGTTTATTGTATTTGCTCCAATAGTTCAATCAGGTATTTCCAAAATTTTTGAGTCGAATCAATATCTAATCTTTCATCGGGTGAATGTGCACCCCGGATGGTTGGTCCAAAGGATATCATATCCAGATCAGGGTATTTCTCAAGAAATAATCCGCATTCCAGACCAGCATGAATTGCCCTTACTATCGGCTTGTTTCCAAATATATCCTCATAAACCTTTTCAGATAATCTAACAAGAGCAGAGTTCGGATTTGGATTCCAGCCGGGATATCTGCCTGATCTTTTTGTTTCTGCCCCAGCAAGCAAAAAGGCAGATTCGACCATAGAAGCCATATTATTCTTTGCTGATTCTAATGAACTTCTCTGAGATGTGGTGACTTTTATACGTCCATCAACAAATTTAAGCGCCGCTAGATTTGTGGAAGTTTCTACCATATTATCCATTGACTGACTCCATGCCAAAACTCCGTGGGGGCATGCATACAAAGCATTAAGCATATTTGATTGTGTGTCGATATCAATCACTTCTGCAGGCAGGCTTGTTTTTGTGTGGCTTAATGCTAAATCTGGTTCAGTATGTGGTAACTCGTTTCTTGTAATTTTTTCAAATGCTTCAAATCGTTCTATAAGGGTTTTTTCATTCTCTGCGGGTAGAGTTACAATGCATGCGGCCTCACGTGGTATCGCATTTCGCAGGTTTCCTCCTTCAAAATGTGAAATACGGAGTTCAAGTTCATCCGCCTGATCCCATAAGAAGCGATTTAAAATCTTGATAGAATTTCCGAGCCCTTTATGAATCTCATCTCCCGAATGTCCACCTTTAAGTCCTGATACTCTGAGCTCAACAGAAGAGTAATCATCCGGCAGGAGATCATTTTGATAATCAAACCATGCGGTAGTATCAATTCCTCCTGAACATCCAATGAAGATCTCACCTTCATCTTCCGAATCAAGATTGAGCAGAATTTTGTTTGTTAAAAAACCATCTTTCAATCCAAAAGCTCCACTTAAGCCAGTCTCTTCAGCTACAGTGAATAAGCATTCTATCGGGCCATGTGAGATATCTGAGCTGCTCAGAACCGCAAGTTGAGCTGCAATACCAATCCCATCATCTGCTCCGAGGGTAGTGCCTTTTGCTTTCACCCAGTTGCCATCAATATAAGCAGAGATCGGGTCATTCATGAAATCGATTTCACAATCTTTATTTTTCTCACAAACCATGTCCATATGGCTTTGGAGAATCACTCCGGATGATTGTTCACGTCCTGCTGTGGGAGCCTTGCTAATTAAAACATTACCGGTATCATCAACTTTACAGTCAAGATTATGTTTAGAAGCAAAATCAAGCAGGTATTGTCGAATCTTTTGTTCTGAATCACTCGGACGGGGAATGCGTAAAATATCTTCAAAATAGTTCCATATAGCCTGAGGTTCAATATTATTGAAAAGCATCTTTCTTTGGTATTAATTTTTGATAAAGATAATGAAGAAGATCCAGCTTCAAACCTCACAATTGTCATTTTTGGATATCAAATTATATTTTATCTTTAGATCATTGAAATGTATATTACTAACTTATAAATAAGATATTTATGACTAAGAGAACCGTTGTAGCTATGCCAGGTGATGGTATTGGTGGTGTGGTATTAGATGCAAGCATCAGAGTACTTGACGCTGCTGGTTTCAAAGCTGACTATGTTCAGGCAGATATCGGTTGGGAGTTTTGGAAAAAAGAGGGTAATCCCTTACCTCAACGAACACTTGACTTGCTTACTGAGCACAAGATTGGATTATTTGGAGCAATAACCTCAAAACCAAAGGATGCTGCAAATGCCGAACTGGATGAAAATCTTAAGGATAAAGGACTGGTATATTCAAGTCCAATAGTTGGTTTACGCCAGTATTTTGATCTTGATGTTTGTACCAGACCATGCCGTACTTATAAAGGAAATCCTTTGAATTTTATCAGAAGAGGTCAAAAAGATGCTATTGAGGAGCCTGTTGTTGACGTGGTTATTTTCAGGCAGAATACTGAGGGATTGTATGGTGGAGTGGAGTGGAGTAACCCACCGGCTCAGGTGTACGATGCTTTAAAGACCCATCCGAAATTTGTGCAGAACTTCAGTGATGTTCCGGTTGAGGAGCTATCTGTATCCACTCGCATATTCACAAAAAAATATACAAGCCGGATTCTCAAAGCTGCTTTTGCATATGCTGAGAAATATGGCTACAAATCTGTAACAGTTTGTGAAAAACCAAATGTCATAAGAGAAACTTCAGGGATGATGTTTAAGTTGGCACAGGAAATTCAAAAGAATGAATATCCTGAAATTGAGCTTTGGAATACCAATATCGATGCTCAAATGATGTGGCTGACAAAAAACCCTGAGAATTATGGTGTAATTGTCGCTGGTAATATGTTTGGTGATATTGTTTCAGATGGTTTTGCCGGACTGATTGGTGGTTTGGGCTTTGCTTGTAGCGCCAATATTGGAGAAGATGTTGCAGTATTTGAACCAACTCATGGATCAGCACCTAAGTATGCTGATTATCCTGAATCGATTGTTAATCCAATTGCAATGATTGCATCTGCCTGTATGATGTTAGATCATATTGGTGAAACAAAGATTTCCGATAGAATTAAAAAGGCAATTGCAAAAGTAATTGAAGATGGTAAGGTGAAAACATATGATATGATGAAAATGACTGGTAAGTCTACAGTTCTGGATGCAGGAGCTGCATCAACTGATGAAATGGCGGATGCAGTGATTGAAGCATTAGGAGAGTAAAAAAAATTGAAAATTGAAAACAAACGAATTATTATGAATCAAGCTATTTTGGATCTTTGGCCTGAGTTGAACTGGATCAAGGATGAGGATTTACGTGAGAAAACTGCAAAAACATGGGAGATTGCATTGGAAAGAAGTGTACTTACTCCTGACGATTTGAACACAATACCTTTTACGCTGCTGGTTCCTGATTTGAATGTTACTTTTATGGCCCACAAACGTGCAGTGGTACATATTGCGAAAGATGCCGGCTTGAAGTGCCAGGAATTTTTCGGAGAGGACTTGCCGGTTAATATGGATGTATTGTTATCTGGAGCCATACTTGCAGATGTTGGAAAATTACTTGAGTATGTGATGCAGGATGGAAAAGCTATTCAAGGATCTTATGGTAAGTACTTACGACATCCTTTTTCAGGAGTGTCATTGGCTGAAGAATGTGGTGTTCCTCCTGAAGTTTGCCATATTATAGCAGGTCATGCCAAAGAAGGTGATCTTGTTAAAAGAACAACTGAGGCATACCTGGTTCATCATGCTGATTTCATGACTTTTTTACCTTTTAAATCACGATTGAAGATATAAAAGCATTTTCATTATGATAAAAGCCCATTCAGTTAATTGAATGGGCTTTTCTTTATTAATTACTTAATTGGTCAAATAGTTAGTTTTCATTGACAATTAATTGCAATCGCAACCCAAAAAAAACTAATTTAAGGGTGATTAATTGACTGAGTTCAACTATTATCTGAAATGGGTATTGTCACAAAGTATATGTTTATCCCGTTATTATTGCTGATCATATTAATGGGATGTGAAAGAACAGCTGAGACTATTCAAATAGCTGGTACTTTGGTTGACTCTATACAGAAAATAAATATTGAGGATGTTACAGTCGAATTATATACAAGAAAAATTGAAAACGGTATTTATTCGGCAAATTATGATTTAGCATCCAGTATTAATACTTCAGCTGACGGAAGATTTTCATTTGAGTTGTCGAATCGTACCTGGGCCTCAATTAAATTGTTCTTTTTGAAAGAGGGTTATTTTAATTGGGAATATGAGATAGAAGGCGATATTCTTAAAAGAGATATGGGGATTGATGAGGTTTATAATATGCAAGCAAAGGCATGGTTACAATTCAGCATTAAGAATGGTTCACCAACAGATAGCAATGACCTTTTTGATTTTCGTCTTTTAAATGCTCCTGATAATTGCCAGGAATGCTGTAGTTCTGATAATAATACATATTTAGGTATGTTAGTGAATGAAGATTTTATATGCCTGGCTATTGGTCATCAGGATGTTATAGTACAATGGAATAAAATTAAAGCAGATGTTCAAACAGGTGGCACAGACAGGTTTTTCGCAAGTGCTTTTGATACAACATTAATAGAATATGTTTATTAATTATGAAAACTCCTCTGGTATCTATCATTACAGTAAATTATAATCAATCAGAAGTTACTCGTCAATTGTTATCTAGTTTGCGAAAAATTAGCTATCAGAATATTGAAATTCTGGTGATTGATAATGGTTCTCCAAATGACACACCGGAAAAACTAAAAGATGATTTTCCAGAAATTATTTTGATTATTAGTCAGGAGAATCTTGGATTTGCCGGAGGGAATAATCTGGGAGTAGATAAGGCAAAAGGAGAGTATTGTCTTTTTATTAATAATGATACTGAGGTAGAACCTGATTTCCTTGAACCTCTAATTAGTCGAATGCAATCTGATGAATCAATCGGAATGCTAAGTCCAAAAATACGTTTTCATCATACACCAGATACGATACAGTATGCTGGTTATACCCGATACCATCCCATTACGATGCGGCAGCAACTTATTGGGTACAGGGAAAAAGATGTGGGGCAACATGATGCTGGTGGATATACTTTTGCCGTACACGGAGCTGCTATGATGGTTCCAATGAAGATTATTGATCAGATTGGTTCGATGGACGAGATCTTTTTTTTGTATTACGAAGAGCATGATTGGTGTGAAAGAGTCAAGAAAGCTGGCTATAAAATGTATTATGAATCAAATTCCATTGTTTGGCACAAAGAATCTATTTCTACAGGTCGTGAGAGTCCATTGAAGGCATATTATATTACAAGAAACCGAATACTTTTTACCAGAAGGAACTCCAAAGCAGGGCTTAAATGGATTAGTCTGATTTATCTGTACCTGCTAGTACCAGTTAAATTTAGCCTTAAATATTTGGCTAAAAAGCAGATTCCGCTTTTACGTGCTTCATGGAAAGGAACTCTTTGGAATTTATCCCATAAAGCTTACAACAAAAACCACAAATAAAACTAAGGATTGATGGAGATAATATGGTATTTTTTTAACCTCATTGAAATAGTGCTTTTTGTATACATTGGTTTTGCTGCTGTATATATATTCATTTTTAGTTTTGCCAGCCTTTTCAGGTATAAAACTATTGTTACTGGTCCTGAGTCATTTCGAAAGTTTGCTGTTCTGATTCCTGGATATAAGGAGGATGAGGTAATCATGGAAGTTGCTGAAAAAGCCCTGGAGCAGGATTACCCTAAGGAAATGTTTGAGGTGGTAATAATTGCAGATTCTTTCAAAGAGGAAACAATAATTGAATTAAAGAAATTGCCTCTTAGGCTTATTGAGGTTAGCTTTGAAAAGAGTACAAAGTCTAAAGCTCTTAATGCTGCGATGGAAATCATTGGAGACGGTTATGATGTAGCTCTTATCCTGGATGCTGATAATATTATGGCTACTGATTTTATTTCAAAAATTAATTTGGCATTTGATCGAAATTACCACACAGTTCAGGGACATCGTGTAGCAAAAAATCTTAACACTAATCTTGCTGTTCTCGATGCTGTTAGTGAAGAGATCAACAATAGTATTTTTAGAAAAGGACATCGGGTTTTAGGATTATCTTCTGCCCTAATTGGTTCAGGGATGGCATTTGATTATGCTTTCTTTAAAACAACTATGAAAAGTATTAAGGCTGTTGGAGGATTTGATAAGGAGTTGGAATTAACCCTGTTACGTGATAAACATCGTATAGAATATGTTCCAGATGCTATTGTGCTGGATGAAAAAGTACAGAAATCAGAAGTCTTTGCCAATCAGCGCAAAAGGTGGCTTTCAGCTCAATTTATTTATTTCAGAAGGTTTGCGTACTCAGGTTTTAAAGCTCTGATTAAGTCAGGCAATATTGATTTTGCTGACAAGGTGTATCAAATGATTCAACCTCCCCGGATTTTATTATTAGGAGTACTCAGTATTATAGTTTTTGTAATGGCTTTGATCAATGGTTTTGCTCAATTTTGGATGTGGACTCATTTGATATTTAATTTTGCGGCTTGGTTTATAATCTGGGCACTGACCGTTTTGGCATTTTGTTTTGCTATTCCCAAGTCATTATATAATCGAAAAACAGCAAAAGCATTAGTTAGTCTTCCTGGAGGATTTCTATTGATGCTGCTTTCATTATTTAAACTAAAAGGTGCAAATAAAAAGTTTATTCATACGAGCCATGGACTAAGTGATGAAAGTAAGACTGATAAATGAAATAGAAATAAATATATACGGATGAAAATTGGAATTGAAGGACAAAGACTTTTTCGTGTTAAAAAGCATGGTATGGATATGGTTGCCCTTGAACTTATCCGAAATCTACAGCAGATTGATAAAGTGAATCAATATGTTATTTTTATAAATCCGGACGAAGATCGGACTTGTTTGTCTGAAACTGAAAATTTCAAGATAGTTGAACTAGATGGTGGTTTCTATCCTAAATGGGAGCAATTAGCCCTTCCAAAAGCTGCTGCTCAGGAAAAATGTGATATTTTGCACTGTACAAGTAACACCGCCCCGCTAAGAGGCAGTATACCACTTGTTCTTACCCTGCATGACATTATTTATATGGAGCATTCAAATCTAAATTTGATTTTCAGTCAGGGTACTGCTTATCAAAGGTTTGGAAACCTATACAGAAAATTTGTTGTGCCTCGGATTTTAAAAAGGGCAGATGCAGTTATCACCGTTAGTGAATTTGAAAAAAAGCGAATTGGCGAATATTTCAAAATTCAGGATGATCGCTTATTTGCGGTTTATAATGGAGTATCGGAGTATTTTATGCCTGTTAAGGATAAGGAAACTCTTGACAGGGTAAAGAAAATGTATAAACTGCCTGACAGATTCTTCTTTTTTCTTGGAAATACTGTGCAGAAGAAGAATACACCAGGAACTTTGGCTGCTTATTCGAATTATCGCAAAGAAACATCTTCTGATATTCCTCTTGTTATGTTGGACTATGACAGTGAAGATTTGCAGAAAATTGCGAATAATATTGGAGATCCTGAATTAGTTAAGCATATACATCTTACTGGTTATGTAACTAACACAGATTTACCTGCAATTTATTCTTTAGCTGATCTTTTCCTGTATCCATCTTTCAGAGAAAGTTTTGGAATACCAATTCTGGAGGCGCAAAAATGTGGAGTCCCTGTGATAACTGCCAATACTTCTAGTATGCCTGAAGTGTCGGGTGATGGCTCATATCTGGTTGATCCATACAAGATTGATGAGATTACAAAGGCAATGATTGAATTGACGAGCAAAGAGGATATTAGAAACAGTTATATTGAGAAAGGCCTAAATAATTCGGCTAAGTTTTCGTGGAGATCAATGGCCGAAAATGTGCTTGAACTTTATGATAAGGTGTATAACAAAAATAAATAATTATGATTACTGGTCGTGATATAATAGTTATTGGTATTCAGGCCTGGGATATTGAGATAGGAAGCAATTGTAAAAACATTGCTGTGGAAATGGCAAAGAATAATCGGGTTCTTTATGTCAACCAACCCCTGGATCGAAAAAGTCAATACGCTGAGAAAAATACTGATAAAGTACGGTTACGAAAGGCTGTTTTACGAGGAGAACAAGCTGCATTAAAAAAAGAAATGGATAATTTCTGGGTGCTGAATCCCAGAACACTGATTGAGTCAAACAACTGGCTGCCAGATGGCCCATTATTTGATTGGCTGAATCGAATTAATAACAACCGTTTTGCTGAAGCAATAAAACCAGCATTGGAGGAACTGAAGTTTAAAGATTTTATAATTTTTAATGATAGCAGCATGTTTCTGGGTCTATTCCAAAAAGAACTGCTGAAACCTGATTTGTACATTTATTATATGCGGGATTATCTGACGAAGAATCCCTATTGGAAAAAGCATGGCGTTAGAATTGAACCAAAATTAATAGCCAAGGCAGATGTAGTATGCAATAATTCTACTTTATATACTGAGTACGGTCTGAAGTACAATTCTCATTCTTACATGGTTGGACAGGGATGCGAAGTAGATGATTTTAATGATGACATTAAGGATATCAAGGTTGCAGAGGATCTTGTCGAGTTTGATAAACCAATTATTGGCTATGTTGGTTTTTTAAGCTCCAGACGCCTGAGTATTAATTTGCTTGAGGAGCTGGCTGAGCTTGAGACAAAATGGACATTTATTTTTGTCGGTCCTGAGGATGAGAACTTCAAAGAATCCAGATTGCACCAGATGCAAAATGTTCATTTTCTTGGATCCAGGAACCCTGAAGAATTGCCGGGCTACATAAAAGGTTTTACAGTTTGTTTAAATCCACAACAGGTTAATGATGCTACAATTGGGAATTATCCTCGAAAAATTGACGAGTATCTGGCTATGGGTAAACCTACAGTTGCTAGTTCAACAAAAGCAATGGAATATTTTAGTGATTATACATACCTCGGTGTCACGGCAGAGGACTATCAGAAACTTATTCAGTTAGCTCTTGATGAGGATAGTGAAGAAAAACAGAAGGGAAGAAAAGACTTTGCCAGAAGTCATACCTGGGCTAACAATGTGAAATCAATATTTGAGGCTGCTGAAAATTCTGAAAAATAAGCTTAGATCAAAAATATGGATATTAAGGAAAGGATTAAAAAAAACCAAAAGTTCAGAGATTTTGTGATGTGGACAATATCTCCCAGACGTAGACCGAAGCCGCGTTTGTGGATAAAATTGTTTGTTAATCCTTTTGTGCATAAGCGAGGAAAACATTCAAAAATTCGTAGAATAAGCAGAATGGATTTGTTTCCTTATAAACGCTTTGAATTAGGAGAAAACTCTACTGTTGAGAGTTTCTGCGTAATAAATAATGGAGCTGGGGATGTTATTCTTGGTTCTAAAGTCAGAGTTGGTATTGGTAGCGTAATTATTGGCCCGGTGAAAATGGGGAATGGATCAGGTTTGGGTCAGCATGTTTTCCTAAGCGGTTTTAATCACGGCTTTTCTGACGGAGAAAAAAACTCTAGTAAGCAGGACTTAGATATCAGACCTGTGATTATTGAGGATGAGGCTCATATTGGAGCAAATTCTGTTGTGTTGCCAGGTGTAACTATAGGAAAGAGATGTCAGATTGGTGCTGGTAGTGTTGTCACAAAAGATATTCCGGCTTTTTCTGTTGCTGTTGGTAATCCTGCACGCGTCATTAAAACATATAATAAGAAATCGGGTAAGTGGGAGAGAGTTGACATATAATTATTAACTATTAATGTGGGATTCATTATGCTAGCATTGAAGATTATTTTTTGGGTATTGGTTTTCATAATTTTTTATGCCTATCTGGGATATGGTATCGTACTTTTTATTATGGTTCGGATCAAAAGACTTATGGGAAAGTCAAAGCCTTTTAAAGGGAATGATGATTATGAACCAGAAGTAACTCTTTTTATTACAGCGTTCAACGAAAAGGATTTTGTTGATAGGAAAGTTAGTAATAGTCGCGAATTGGATTATCCGGCATCGAAGTTGAAAATGGTCTGGGTGACTGATGGCTCAGACGATGGAACCCCAAATATGCTAAAGAATTATGGAGATATTGAGGTTTACCATGAAGATGCACGGAATGGGAAGATTGCAGCAATGAATCGTGGATTTAGCTTTGTTAAAACACCAATTGTAGTTTTTTCTGATGCTAATACTTTGCTTGGTAAGGATTCGATCCGATTAATTGTTGATATGTTCAGAAATCCTAAAGTAGGCTGTGTTAGTGGTGAGAAGAGAATTTTTCAGAAAGGAGCGGATGCTGCTGCCAGTGCTGGAGAGGGCCTCTATTGGAAATATGAGTCTACTTTGAAAAAGTGGGATGCTGAATTGTATTCAGTTGTTGGAGCTGCCGGTGAATTATTTGCGGTAAGAACAGAGCTCTTTAATGTCGTCGAGAAGGATACTCTCCTTGATGATTTTATTATATCTCTAAGGATAGCGATGAAGGGATATACCATTCAATATAATCCTGAAGCTTACGCTATTGAGACTGCCTCAGCAAATGTAAAAGAAGAGCTAAAAAGAAAAATAAGAATTTCTGCTGGTGGTATACAATCTATTGTTAGATTGAAAAAATTACTTAATATTTTCAAATACGGCATTTTGTCATTTCAATACATCTCACACAGGGTGCTTCGATGGTCTTTGGCGCCAGTTGCGTTGTTATTTCTAATTCCTGTAAATATTTGGCTGTCGATCATGCAGGATGGACCATTTAATAGGGCTTTTTTCTCTGTGATGTTAGCCTTGCAATTACTTTTCTATGTCGCTGCGTTGCTCGGATGGTTCCTTGAGAACAAACAAATTAAGATAAAAATGCTTTTTATTCCTTATTATTTCTTCATTATGAACCTTTCTGTTTTTCTTGGATTCTTTCGCTATATAAAAGGAAAACAGTCAGTAAAATGGGAGAGAGCCAAGCGAGGAGATTGATTGTTTTTTGATAATTAGGTGAATTGACAATAAAAGTTAAAGTTTTTAATTATTTTTACTTTATTGAAAACATACGAATAATTCATCCTACTTATGAGAAAAACTACCCTTACCTTATTTATCCTGTTATTATCTACAGGATTTGCATTGTCTCAGAATGCTGAAAATAAATGGGGCTTCGGTCTACATTTTGGCGTAATGGAGTACAATGGCGATTATGGAAATGAATACATGACCTTTGAGCAGGGTTATGCCGGAGCCCTTTCTATTGCGAGGTATTTGAATCCTTCCTTCGATGTTATGTTGCACGGATTTTATGATAGAGTAAGAAAGGTTGATGAGAACAATCTGATGCCTGGTACTCAATTGTCATTTATGTCGCACATGTACAATGTAAATTTGCTTGCTAAGTATAAGTTTAATAATGGCTATATCTTTAAGGAAGAGTCACGAATAGCTCCTTTTGTTCTTGGTGGACTTGGAGCAAATTATGCTGATGGAAACGGTACAGGTGAAAATGGTGCCTTTACTCAAACTCTTCTGCGACCTAATTTATATGGTGGTGTAGGTGTTGGCATTAGATTAACATCCTGGCTAAGCTTTGCTGTTCAAACTTCATTGGAGTATCCGCTGACTGATGTCATTGATGGTACAAAAGGTGATGTTGTAACAGCACCGAATAGTTTGAATGATATTTTCCATCAAAACTCTGTGTCATTATACTTTACCCCGGGTAAAGCTAAGGACTCTGATGGTGATGGTGTTATAGATAAAAATGACATGTGTCCTGATACTCCTCCCGGAGTTGCTGTTGATGAAAATGGTTGCCCATTGGATACTGATAAAGATGGCATTTATGATTATGAGGATGAATGTCCTACTATTCCTGGTTTAAAAGAATTTAACGGTTGTCCTGATACTGATGGTGATGGAATTCAGGATAAAGAGGATGAATGTCCGGATGAACCAGGACCTGCCGTGTTAAAAGGATGCCCTGATTCAGATGGAGATGGTGTGCCAGACAAAGACGACAGATGTCCTGATACTCCTAAAGGATGGCAGGTTGACAGATTCGGTTGTCCTATTGATAGCGACCGTGATGGAATTCCAGATAGTGAAGACGAATGTCCTGAAGAACCAGGTGTTGCTGAACTAAAAGGGTGTCCATTTGATGTACCAACCTTAATGGCAAAATATAGCATTAATAATCAGAAAATTCTTTTTGATTTTGATGATTCAAATCTGCAGGATAATGGTATGCAAACGCTGAACAAAATTGCTGAGGCCCTTTCAAATCAACAGAACTTTGGTGTGCATTTGGATGGCCACACTGATTGGACAGGAAGCAATGATTATAATCTTAAACTGTCTGAGAAGAGGGTTGCCTCTGCTAAGAGATACCTGATTGGAAAAGGTATTCAGGATGGAAGAATCCGTACTGAGTATTTTGGTGAAGCAAATCCTTTTATGGATAACATTACCAAAGAAGGTCGCAAGTTCAATAGACGCGTAGACTATAAGCTGTTTAAAATTAAATAGAGTCTGAAACGATAATATATTAAAGGGCTGTCGATTGACAGCCCTTTTTTTGTTAAATAATTGTATATTTGACCAAACGGTTAAATATATTGGTTAAACCAAATGGTTCAAAACAAAAAAATACCCGATTCCGCTCAGCCAGGTCCTGAAAAGCAGATACTAATTGCTGCAAAAGAAGTTTTTCTGGAAAAGGGGTTTGATGGCGCGCGAATGCAGGAGATCGCTGATAAAGCTGGTTTGAACAAAGCATTGTTGCATTATTATTACCGATCAAAGGAAAAATTGTATCGGGTAATAGTGAAAGATATAATGGATCAGTTTTTCCCAGTCGTATTTGGTGTGTTTGACGAAACGGGCTCACTGTCTGATAAGATTACAAGGTTTTTCGATTTATATATTGGCTTTTTACTAGATAATCCTTTAGTACCGCAATTTATTATTGCAGAAATTGTTCGCAAACCTGAAATGCTAATGGAATTTTTCTCTGGTCCTATGGAGTCTGGGGTAATCCTCCAACTGTCAGAATTGATCGATGAATGCGTCAGAAAAGGAGAGATGAGACCAATTCCTACTGAAGAGTTTCTAATGAACCTCATTTCACTCAGTGTATTTCCGATCATTGCTAAGCCAATATTGATGAATTTTTTAGAAAAGGATGATAAGGAATATAATGAATTAATTAATGAAAGAAAGCGGGTTACAGCTGACTTTTTTATCAGAGCAATAAAATGAAGAATCTTTTATCCATTAGTTTGGTTTTATTGATTACTGCTACTGTATCAGCGCAGAAAATAAATCTTACGGATTGTGTGAAGGCTGCTATCACTACAAGCCACATAGTTAAGAATAAGTCCATTTACAAGACATATTATAATCTGGCCCGAAAGTTGAATTACTTGCCAAACTATCCGGCCATTAGTCTTAATGGAAAGGCTGCTTACCAGTCAGATGTTGTGGAATTTGATTTCGACTTGCCAATTGCTGGTCTTAGCTTCCCTGAGATCCCGCATGCTCAGTTTCAGACCAGCCTGGATATCAATCAACGATTATATGACTGGGGACTAACACAAGCTTTGCTGGAGCAAAACAATATCAGTGAACAGATACAATTGTTAGAGATAGATATTACTGAAGATGATATAGAAAAACATATAATTGAACTTTATTTATCGATTTTATTATCTAAAGGAGAACTGACCATTCATGAATCAATTATTGCTACAATCGATGCTTCAATTTCAGAGGTGACAAAAGCTGTAGAACATGGGATGCTCATTTCTGCAGATATATATAAACTTGAAAACCAAAAGCTTGTTGCAGAGCAAAAAATTATTGAGATAAGTTCCAAGCTAAATTCAGCAATTGCCCGCCTAAGTTTACTGACTGGATTACCTATAAATCATGATAGTAATTTCACAATGCCGGAAGAGCAGAGTCAAAATTGGGAGATTGAAAGACCCGAGAATCTGCTATTTGGATACAAAAAAGATGCATTGGATATTCTCTCAAGGAAGATGGAAATTGGCAGAATGCCACAGATGCTTGCTTTCAGTCAGCTGGGGTATGGTAGACCGGGCCTTAACATCTTATCTGATCAGTGGGATGTGTTTTTCATTGCCGGAGTGAAGATTAAATGGGAAGTTCTTGATTATAAAAAAACAAAAACTATTCGTAATCAAATTAGTTTACAACAGGAGGTAATCTCTAATCAGGAGGAAGATTTTGATATGCAATTGAGATCCAGAATTATTGAATTGAACAAAAGAATAGAAGCCATAAATCAATTGATCATTAAGGACTTGGAGCTTGTTGAGTCAAGCGAGAATATCTCAGCCTCGAGTAGGGAAAGGCTCAGTCAGGGAGTTGCATCATCAAGGGAATTTATCCAGGATATTAATGCTGAGAAAATATATCGAATAAATCTGGAGTTACACAAAATCCAGCTTGTACATGCAAAATTAAATATGAAAAGTTTAACAGGTAATTAAATAGGAATGAAACATCTACTACCCGTAATTAGTCTGCTTATTTTCCTGATCTCCTGCAATGAGGATGGTGCTGTGGTTGAGGCTTATGGTCATTTTGAAGCAGATGAAGTATTAATATCCTCTGAAGCATCAGGACAATTAATCGCTTTTGCTTTGGAGAAAGGACATGAAATTGATTCAGGTCAGCTTATTGCTCAGGTGGATACCCAATCATTTCATTTACAAAAATTGGGTTTTGAAGCACAAATTGCATCAATTAACGCTAAAGCCCTCATTATTATGGCCCAAAAAAGAGTGGCCGATATTGAAATAGAAGGACTTAATAAAGAAGTTATCAGAATTAAAAGCCTGGTTGAAAGTGGTGCTGGCAAGGAACAAGATCTGGATCGTCTGATAAGTCAACGTAATGTAGCTTTAGAGGGCCTGAAAACTTTTGATGCCCAAATTGTTGGTGTGAAGAGGGAGGTGCAATTTCTGAATACTCAGACAGCAGTATTGAATCAGAAAATGAGTCGTGCCAGTATTGTTGCTCCGCTTGATGGTACTGTACTTGAAACTTTTGCACGAAGGGGAGAGTTAGTCGGACCAAATAAACCTTTGTCCAAGATTGCAGACTTGAGCAAAATGGATCTGAGAGCTTATGTAAGTGGCATCAGCTTGTCATCCTTAAAGATTGGACAAACAGTGAATGTCAGGATTGATAATCAAAGTGATGGGTACTACTCATATTCTGGTAAGATTATTTGGGTAGCTGATCAGGCTGAATTTACACCAAAGATTATTCAAACCAAAGAGGAAAGGCTTAATCTGGTTTATGCCGTCCTGGTGAGAGTAGTTAACGATGGTCGTATTAAAATTGGAATGCCAGGAGAAATGGTTTTATAAAGATGAATCTTGCTCTTAGTTGTACAGCTTTATCAAAGAAGTTTGGTGAAATTTCTGCCTTGCAGAACATTAATATTGATGTTGAAAGGGGTGAATTATTTGGGGTGATTGGGCCTGACGGCGGAGGGAAAACAACCCTCTTCAGGATACTGGCGACTCTATTAATTCCGGATGATGGTGATGCCCAGGTATTGGGTTTTGATTCTATAAAAGATTATCTGTCAATAAGAAAACGAATTGGCTACATGCCTGGAAGATTCTCACTTTACCACGATCTGACTGTTAAGGAGAATCTTCAGTTTTATTCTTCCGTGTTTAAGGTAGATATAGAAAAGAACTACGGAATGATTGCTTCCGTTTATGATCAATTAAAACCATTTGCTAACAGAAGAGCTGGAAAGTTATCAGGAGGCATGAAACAAAAGCTGGCTTTATCATGTGCTTTGATCCATAAACCTGAACTTCTAATACTTGATGAGCCAACAACAGGGGTGGATGCAGTATCAAGAATTGAGTTTTGGAATACTCTTGATAGCCTGAAAGAAGATGGTATGACAATCCTGGTTTCAACACCTTATATGGATGAAGCCAATCGCTGCGATAGAATTGCAATGATTCAGAAAGGTGAACTGCTTTATGTTGATTCTCCAAAATCCTTAATTGATAATTATTCTGAACCTTTATTTGCAGCTTCAAGTCTTGACCGTTTTGTACTACTTAATCGTTTGGAACAGGTTCCATGGATTGATCTTGTCTATTTATGTGGACAGGAAGTGCACTTTGTTCTGAGAGATGTTAAACATGATAAATTGCTTGAATACTTTAAAAAGAACGAGTGGGGAGATGTTACAATAAGCCAGATTCAGCCAACTGTTGAGGATTGTTTTATCAGTTTAATGAAAACAAGGTGATGCAAACTAATAATACTGCCATAATAGAAGTTGAAAATCTGGTAAAAAGGTTTGGAACCTTTACTGCTAATGATAATTTGACATTTAAAGTGTATGCAGGAGAGATTTTTGGATTCCTTGGTGCAAATGGAGCTGGAAAGACTACAACAATTAGAATTTTGTCAGGATTGTCAAAACCGACTGAGGGCATCGTAAAAGTTGTGGGATTCGATGCTATGAAACAATCAGAAAGCATTAAAAAGAATATTGGCTATATGAGTCAACGTTTTAGCCTGTATGATGATTTGACGGTAATTGAAAACATTCGCTTATTTGGTGGAATTTATGGTTTAAGCAACAAGGAAATTAGGAATCGTTCTGACGAACTGGTGAAAGACCTGGGTATAGAAAATCTAAGGAAAAGATTGGTTGGAGATATTCCCTTGGGTTGGAAACAAAAACTTGCTTTCTCTATAGCTATAATTCATCGACCCAAACTGATTTTTTTAGATGAACCGACCGGAGGTGTTGATCCACTGACACGGCGGCAATTTTGGGAGCTCATTTATCGCGTAGCCAAACAGGGGACTACTGTTTTTGTGACGACACATTATATGGATGAGGCCGAATATTGTGATCGTATTTGCGTTTTGGCTGATGGGCAGATAAAAGCTTTAGGCGAACCATCAAATCTAAAACATGAGTATCAGGTGACTTCAATCGATGAATTGTTTTATAGAATAGTTAAAGGAGAGGATCGAGTATGAGAAGTTTCACAAGCTTTGTCATTAAGGAGTTTCATCATATTTTCCGTGATCGAAAAACACTGATTGTCCTGTTTGGAATACCTGTTGTGCAGATTCTTATTTTTGGATATGTTATCACTAATAATTTTAAAGATATTGGTATAGCTGTCATGGATCAGTCAAATGATATCCACTCAAAAGGAATTCAATCAAAAGTGTTCTCGTCAGGATATTTTATATATAAGGGAGCAATTCGCTCAGAAAAAGAAATTGAATCAAAATTCCAGAGAGGAGATATACGGGCAGTATTGGTCTTCCCTTCAAAATTTACTTCAGATATTGAAGGATCCGGATCATCAGAAATACAAATTATCACAGATGCTTCTGATCCAAATCTGGCAAATACGGTGGTAAATTATTTATCTGGAATTGTTCGGCAGTACCAGGTGCAGAAACTTGGGAATGGGCTCCAGAAGAGTATGATGGTAGTTGAAACCAGAATGCTTTTCAACGAAAGTCTCAAAGGCGCATATATGTTTGTACCCGGTACGATGGCACTAATCTTATTATTAATCTGTGCCTTATTGACATCAATATCTGTAGCTCGTGAAAAAGAATTAGGAACAATGGAGGTTCTGCTGGTTAGTCCACTTCGCCCCGCGCAGATAATTTTAGGTAAGGTAATGCCTTACGTTGGACTGGGATTTATCAATGCCATTGTGATACTCCTTATGGGTACTTTGGTTTTTCAACTACCAATTTCTGGCAGTTTAATCTTGCTGATGGCTGAATTACTACTCTATATCGTTTTATCTCTTTCGCTAGGGATTTTTATTTCAACTATGGCACCTAATCAGCAAGTCGCAATGTTTATCTCTCTTTTTGCTCTCATGTTGCCTGCTGTATTATTGTCTGGATTTATTTATCCGATTGAAAATATGCCCTTAGTGCTGCAATGGCTCAGCTACATTATACCTCCCAGATGGTTTATTATAATTGTCAAAGACATAATGTTAAAAGGTAATGGATTAGAATACATCTGGGATGAAACCTTGATTCTAACCGGAATGACTGTTATTTTTATTATTGCCAGTATACGAAAGTTTAAAATCCGTCTTGAAGGATGAGAACACTTTTATTTTTAATCCAGAAAGAGTTTATTCAGATAGCGAGAAACAAAACTATGCTTCCGCTAATTTTCATTATGCCCATAGTGCAACTGGTAATTCTTGTATATGCAGCAGATTTGAATATGAAAAGCATAGAATACTCAGTGTTTGATCTTGATGCATCTCATGCTTCGAGAGAATTGCTTAGTCATTATGATAGTAGTCCTTTTTTCGATACTCAGGAGCAGTTATTCAGTGATGAGGATATGGAGCATAGTTTGAAATCAGGCGAAGCAGATATTGTGATTAAAATACCAAAGGGTTTTGAAAAGTCTTTGATGAATAATGAATCGGTGGAAGTCCAGTTTTTGGTTGATGGAATTAACAATGCTGCTGCTGTAATCACTACTGCTTATGCTCAGAATATTCTGCTGAAATATCATAATAATCTTGGTAGTTCCTGGCTGAATCTCCAGGAAGTGCAAGCAAAAGGTATTGAAATAAAATCGCGCCATTGGTTCAATCCTGAACTTGATTTTAAAGTTTATATGGTGCCTGGGATACTGGTGTTACTGGTATCTATGATTGGCTGGATTTTGACTGCACTCAATATTGTCAGAGAAAAGGAAATCGGAACAATTGAACAGATAAATGTTACTCCGGTTCGGAAATATCAATTTCTACTTGGTAAGCTTGCTCCTTTTTGGCTGATCGCTATGTTTGAACTGGCTTTTGGTTTGTTACTGGGACGAATACTTTTTGGTGTGCCAATTATTGGAAGTGTCGGGCTACTGTTTTTATTTACTGCAGTCTATATGCTGGCACCTCTGGGTATTGGATTGTTATTCTCGAGTCTCTCAAATAATCAACAACAAGTTATGTTTCTGACATTTTTCTTTAACCTTACCTTTATAATGATGTCAGGATTGTTTACTCCGGTTGAAAGTATGCCAAATTGGGCTCAGTATGTGAATTATTTAAATCCCCTGGCGTATTTTATGCCAGTAATCAGAATGGTGCTGCTAAAGGGTTCTGATTTCTTAGATGTGCTCCCAAATCTTATCGGAATTGCTATATATAGCGTAGTAGTATTGTACCTTGCCTCTCTGGCTTACCGAAAGCGAGTCTGAGCAAGCCCATGATAATGAATCATTTTATTAAAGTTAAAACCGAAATACAGTACTTCAAAAGGGTCGCTGACAGATATCAGTATCTTTTCAAAGATAGTGAGGTAATTATCACGTAGAAAATATTTCTTCATCTGAAAAAGACCTTCTCCCACAAGACTTCCACTTATGGGTGTAATAACCATGTCATTCCAGCTTGGTGGTTGCGTCCCTCCAGCAATAATGTATTCGTAAATAACAGAATTTAAAGCACTTCCTGTAAATGACTCCCAAATTGCTGCCCCCCTGTTTCTATAAGCAAGGTATGAAAATGAACCCATCATGGGATGCACCTCATAATTCCATGACCAATGGTCTTTGTCAAGTCTGGGAAGCATTGAGAAACTTTGCTTATACATAGACCATGTGACTGCTCTCGACCAATCGAAATCATCTTTAAGTATATACAAACCAATATGTCCGGCTATAGAGGATGGCCACAGAATCGCTTGAGAATATGCAAATCTGCCCGGAAAACTATTAACATTTTTAAACCAGATACCTGTTGAATCTGGTCTGATCTGAGCACCCAGATTACCGAATATATAAAGCAGGAGAATTATGAAAGCTATTTTTCTCTTCAGATTAGCCATTCAATTATGAGATACTGATAGTTTGCTTTTTCTCAATATACATGGGTGAGCCGGATTCAATGTTGAAGGCCTCAACAAATTGTGGGATATTGGGCAATGGTAACTTAACGCGTGTTTCAGGTAAGGAATGAACGTCTTCAGATGTTCTTCGGTATAACTCTTCTCTGCTCGAATTTTGTGCCCAGATTCTTGCATATGATATGAAGAATCTTTGCCACGGACTTAAATCCTCCTGGTTTTCCATGGCATTATCTGTCATGTGTTTTTCAAAAGCCTTAACCGCTATAATTAAGCCACCAAAATCAGCTATGTTTTCACTTATGCTGTTGCCCAGATGATTAATCGAATCAACTTCAGGATAGAGATTTATTAACTGTTGCTTAAGTTTTGATTCAATTTGATGATAGATAGCAACATCACTTTCAGAAATTGCTTTCCCAGTCCCTACTGATCCTAAATCCTGTACTTTTGTTTGCTGGAAGGCATGAATAATTTCATGAGCAATTATTACTCCAATTGCTCCATAATTCATTGCTTTATCACCATTCTCCGAAAAATATGGTGCTTGAAACAAAGCAGCTGGTATAACAATTTGATTGTATAAAGGATTATAATAGGCATTAACACTGTGAGGACTAATATCCCAATCATAAACTGTTACCGGTTTACCAAGCCTCGAAAGAATGAGATTCATTTCAAATGCCATACTGTTGAGGACGTTTTGAAAATATCCACGTTTAGATATCTTCAGATTCTTGTAGTCCTTCCATTTTTGTGGATATCCAATCTCAATTTGGATTGTTTCAAGTCGAAGTTTTAGCAGGTCTTTAGCGATAGGGGATAGGGAAGGATGGTTGGAGATAATTTCTTCACTTGCCTCCTTTAGATTATTTACAAGTTCCAACGCAGATGCCTCAAGCGACTTTGAGAAATATTCGTCAATATAGAATTTCCCCATAAGCTCACCTAGTAGAGTGGATATAGTACTCGTTACTGACTCCCAAAGAGGTTTTCTTTCTTGCTGACCCCCAACAATATGTTTAAAAAAATGGAAATGCAGTTGCCTGCAATTCTCAGATACGAAAGGAGCTGCCGTTTTAATCCAAATATATCCAAGATATGATTTCCAGGTAGCAATTGGTACATCATCCATCAATTCATTTAATGATTCAATGAATTCAGTATTTGAAACAATTACGCGCTCAGGAGAAAGGATTCCCAGATTGCTGAATATGCGATGCCAGTTTATTGATCTGGAAAGATCGGCCAATTCCTCAAAGCTCAACATCAGGAACCTGGATTTTCTTCCCTCATTATAATAAATCCTGGCTAGTTTAGCCTCAAAATTAAAGATCTCCAGAGCATTTTTTTTAATGTTTCCAGATATGAATGGAGATGATTTGAGTAATTCTTCAATAAAATTGATGTAAGCCTTCCGGATCTTAGAACTCTCTGCTGATTCATCCCAATAATGTTTTACATTCTTTAGTGCCAGTTCACCATTGAAAATGTATGCCTCATACTTTTTGCTGTTTTTTGGATATGCAGCTGTATAGAAACGAAATGCTGGAGTTAATCCAAATTTGTGCATATAGGTTATATGATCCTGTACTTCAGCAATATTCTGTATGTCAGATATCATTGCAAAACAGGTTTCAAGAGGATTATAGCTATCCTTTTCGAGTTGACCAGTATGAAGACCAGAAGCATAAAAGTCACAAATTTTCTGATAATCTGGCAACTTCCTTTTTTTAGTATCGTGTATAGCCGATTCTATAAGGTTCTTTAATTGTTTTAGTGTTTGATTTCCCAGCTGGATAAAACTGCTGTAATTCTCTTCTGATGCAGGCAAAGGATTTTTCTTAAGCCAACCACCATTTGCAAATTGATAGAAATCATCGCATGGAGCAATGTTTTCATCCAAATCTGTTCTATCGAAATGCAACATCTTGTTCACTTTACTTAATCCCTTTACTTAATAATTTTACTTAATAGCTATTTCATTAATCACCTGCCTGAGTTCAACAGGCCTAATTGGTTTGGTAAGAAATGCAGTAGCTCCTGCCTTAATGCACAATTCTTCTTCATTACTTAATGTATAAGCAGTTAACATGATGATGGCCAATTCTGGAAATTCAGATCTTATAATTTTTGTTGCCTCAAAACCATCCATCTCAGGCATACGAATATCCATAAAAACCATTTGTATGTCGTGATGTGGTCGTGCCATATCAACTGCTTCAATACCATCTTTTGCCCAAAAAATATTTGCACCCATAGTCGACAGTATCTTCTCAAGAATCATATAATTGATAGGTTCATCTTCAGCAATTAATATATTCAGACCTGTAGGTGTTTTCTTATCTGTTCCCATTCTTTTGGCTTAGGATCCAAAACATAAATATAAATAAAAGCTGCTATTATAAGCAGCTTTTATGCTTTTTTACATAGATTCTATCGTATCTCGTATGATCTTGGAAGCTTCTAGGATTTGCTCCTCGTTAATAACTAATGGTGGAGCAAAACGGATGATGTGTTGATGAGTTGGCTTTGCTATGAGTCCATTATCCTTCATCGCAATGCAAACATCCCAGGCAGTTTGACCATCCTTAGGTTTAATTATCACGGCATTTAGTAATCCTTTTCCTCTTATTAATTCAATGCGATCACTTTTGATCTTTGATAGCTCATTTCTGAATATTTCACCCATCTTGCTCGCATTTTCTGCCAGATTCTCTTTGCGTATCACCTCAAGAGCAGCAGTAGCAACTTTGGCTGCTACAGGATTTCCTCCAAAAGTAGATCCGTGTTCTCCAGGTTTAATACACAACATAATGTCATCATCAGCCAGAACTGCCGAAATTGGGTAGAATCCACCCGACAAGGCTTTGCCTAATATCAGGATGTCAGGACGAACCTCTTCATGATCACAAGCAAGCAAGCTTCCGGTCCTGGCGATTCCGGTTTGAACTTCGTCAGCAATAAACAGAACATTATTTTTCTTGCACAGATTATATGCTTTCTTCAGATATCCTTCCTCAGGGACATAAACACCAGCTTCTCCCTGAATAGGCTCAACCAAAAAGCCTGCCACGTTCTTGTCTTCCAATGCCTCCTCAAGAGCAGCTATGTCATCGTAGGGTATAGTAACAAAACCCGGAGTAAATGGGCCAAAACCTTTGTAAGAGTCGGGATCAGTCGACATAGAAATTACTGTGATAGTGCGTCCGTGGAAGTTTCCTTCACAAACGATTATTTTTGCCTCATTCTCCGGAATGCCTTTCTTAAGATATCCCCACTTGCGGCATAATTTTAATGCTGTTTCATCACCTTCAGCTCCTGTATTCATTGGCAGAACCTTATCATAAGCAAAGTATTTGGTGATATACTCCTCATATTCACCCAAAGCTGAAGAATAGAAAGCACGTGATGTCAGGGTTAGTTTCTTAGATTGATCTATTAGTGCTGAAAGTATATCAGGATGGCAATGTCCTTGATTGACAGCTGAGTATGCCGACAAGAAATCAAAATAACGTTTGCCTTCAACATCCCAAACATAAACACCTTCACCACGGTCAAGAACCACTGGAAGTGGATGATAATTGTGGGCACCAAATTGATCTTCTTTCTGAATGTAATCTTGGATTTTCATTTTGCGTATATAATTGAAAATTTGTACACAATCTTAAGAAGAACAAGAATGAATTCAAAGGAATAATGTCAGCTTTTTATCGGTTTATCCTGTAAATAAAAGATTCAAAGATTAGGAGAATGATTGCACCGAGTAATAAATACTGATATAGTGATAATCTCCTGCTTCCATTATCACCTGAATCAAATGTTGTCATACTGGTCAGCGAGGGTGCCAATGTCAGCCTTCCCGTTCCATAATTATCTGTGAGATTCTGAATATCAGTTGCAGAATGGAACTTTAATTCCGATTCATTTCTTGAATAGTTTAATGCTATTGTAGCCAGAATTTGATCTGATTGCTTTACATGCAGAAACCCTGGCGAGCCAATCCACTTTGCAGTTGAAATAAAAAGACCTGGCTCATTAGGGTTTGTAAACTGAAAAGGAATAAGATTGCTGGTTCCTGACTGATCTGAAAGCTGAATAGGTTTGTTTCCTGCCGGATGGTTCCCAAGCTTAAATGGATCAGATGATCCCAGCCTTGTGAATAGTCTGGGAGTTTCTGCATCAGAACTGGCCAGATAGTAAAGTGTTGGTATGAAAACAGGATGAGTCGGCAGATCAGTATAGTCCATATGCAAAGCAAAGCTGGCTAACGAAATGCTGCCCTTACCTTGGGTGGTCTGAATAATTAGTGGTCGGCCTGATTGAGTTTCAAGAAGTGATCGTGATTGAAATGAAGGTTTGGAGATTCTGAAGTATTTTGTAAAAAAGGGCCATGCAGCCTGACTTTCAGGATTCAAACTAATTTCAGAGTAGAAATCCTTTAACTCATTGGTAAACATTGACATCTCAGGTCGACTGATAATGTCCAGAATACGTGGAGCCGATAATTTTATAAGAAATCTATTCATCGCTGTTTGCTCTCCTGATTGGGGAGGGAAAAGGATTAGATTGCCACCATTAGTAACGAAAGTAATAAGCTCTGTTTCAATCGATCCTGGAATTTCATGAACATCTGAAATGATGAGGGTTGAATATTGATCGAAATCCTGATTAGGATAAGCACTTATTGGATAGGCTTGAAACTGAAACACCTCATCTGAAGAAAAGCTTGCTTGAATAAAGAGATTCGGTGCATCCTCATACAAATGACAAACCCTGATGTGCTCATCAAGAGAAAAGGAAAAATAAAAGTTGTTGTCAAAATCGACAGGATAATCTCTGATGCTAAGCATGCCTTTCTGCCAACCTGTCGAAAAAGGCATATAACTCATTGTGAATACTGTAGAGTTCTCTGAAGGTATTTCAATGGACTCCTGAGAAATAAGACTATCATTAATGAGAAGTTTGACCGGAAACTGATGGTAGTCCTGATAACCTGTATTACTTATCCGAACAGAAAGCTTTATCCTGCTGCCAAAGTGATGAATTGGTTCACTTAGCCAACATGAATCAATATAGATGTTTTTAGTATTTTGAGGATAAGCAGGTATAAGAATGATCTCAGGAACAATACTGTCAACTAATGTATATGGATTAAGAAAACTTTGCTGATAATCAGAGAATACGTAAACTTTTGATGGTAATTGTTCCTGCTGTTGGATGGAGTCACCATAATATCTAACGATAAAATCATTAATATTCTCGGATAGATGAGTAAGCTGAAGAGCCTTGATTTTCTCTATAGCTTCAAATTTATCGAGAGATCTTTCATAAGTGGCATTTTCTCCTGCATTAAATAAGGTGATCCTGGTTTCTAAAGCTAAGCGACTTACCAGATCTAAAGCTTTTTTCTTACTTTCATCAAATACAGTTCCTTCCAATCCCTCATTTGACATACTCATGCTTTGATCGATTAAAATACCCACCTCACGACCGCTGTATAAATCTATTTTATTGCTTGAAGTGGAATAGGGCTGTGCAAAAGCCATGACAATAAGAATTATTAGCAGTATTCTTACTAATAAAAGTAAAAGGTTCTGTAATTTGGATTTCCGCTTGTGGCTTGATTCAGCCTCTTCAATGAAGCTTAAATTACTGAAATAAACTGTCCGATAGCGTCGTAGTTTGAATAAATGGATAATGATCGGGATAGCTACCAGAAATAAACCATATAAGTATACAGGATAAAGAAATTGCATGTTACTAAAATCTGACCTGCAATTTAAGATTTATCCTGCGTCCTGTTAAATAATTTGGGATGGAATATTGACGATTGCTGATATCTCTAATCCAAATATGTGATATGGTGTTGTTTATATCCAGAAGGTTGAAAACTTCCAGGCTAATCCATGTGTTTTTGAGATGTTTCAAAAAGCCCGGAAGAGTAGAGATTCTCTGATCACCAATCAGAACCTTCGAAAAACCCAGGTCAACTCTCCGGTACGGAGGGATTCTCAGAAGTGCTTTCTGATCAGGTCTTCCCGGAGGGCCATATGGTAAGCCAGTCCCAAAAAGGAGATTCAAATGAGCTTTATATGATTTATTATTAGGTAGAAAATCCTGAAAAAATATGGCAACATTGACACGCTGGTCAGTAGGCCTGTCTATAAATCCTAATGTGTCTCCTATGATGTCTTCCTGAGTTTTCATAATGGAAACACTTGCCCAGCTTTCTACACCTGGAACAAACTCTCCATTTATTTTCATGTCGAGTCCGGCAGCATATCCATTACTCATATTATCACCGTAATATCGAATTCTTACATTATCAATTTCATATGGAATCAGATCCCATAAGTATTTGTAATATAACTCAGTGACAAATTTAAACGGACGCTCCCATGCAGTAAAATACAAATCACTTCCACCTAAAATATGCATGGATTTCTGTGCAGTTACCAAAGGATTTATCATCCCATTCAAGTCTCTGAATTCCTTGAAAAATGGTGGCTGATGATATGCACCTCCTGATAAACTGAATGTCCAGTTATTTTCCCAGCTGGGTGCAAAAGCTAAAGAAGCTCTCGGGCTTATGACATAATTATTATTTACATCCTGATAAGAAGCTCTTAAACCAGCAGTAGTAGTCAGGGTACCTGATGAAAACTCTTTTTTGTAACTATCCTGAAAATATGATGTAATTTGCTGATGAGAAAGTGAGGCCGAAGCAAAATAGGTCTCAAAGAGATGAACATCGGTATCAGAATAGGGTAGTGAGTAGCCTGCTGAATCCATCATTATCCATTCCTCAATCTGATCAGCTATCTGGCTTCGCTGATACTCAATACCCCAGTTCAACTGATGTGATCCAGCAATAAAAAAACCTTTGTGGTTAGCACTTATAACTTTGGCTTGTAGTCTGTTTCTGGCATGGTCGAGAAATGTTCCTACCCCAACATTAACTAAACTGTCAGCAAAATTGTCTGATCCCAGCTGGTTGTCTAACTGATTTAGCCAATATTGTCCCTGGATATCAAAAGTCTCCTTCTCATTCGTTTGAAAGGCAGATAGTATAAATTTAAGTTCCAGATTATCATTAGGATGATAACGGCTTGAAAATGCTCCCAGATAAGTGGTAAATGCATCTTGTTCCATCCCATCAAAGTAAATTGTAAGTTTCAAAGCCTCACTCACTGTCCCGAATGAAGTTTCACCGGTTTCAGGTACAAAACGATAATTATTATGAGCAATGTTAGCAAGGAAATCAAATTCCCAGTCTGTCGTAAGATCATAACTGATATAGGTTTGGAAATCAGTAAAACGTGGATTATAATCTCCTTTCGTATCCAGAGTATTAAGTAAAAACTTATTTGTTTTATAGCGTAAGCCTGTAATATAGCTTAAGCGCCTGTCTTGTGATGATCCTTCAAGATGCAGAGAACCTCCCATCAAACTGATGGCAGCTGAGCCTGCAAAAGTACTTGGTTTTTTATATCGGATATCCAGAACTGAGGACATTTTATCACCATATCTCGCTTCAAAACCACCTGCTGAAAACAAAACTGAAGAAACCATATCTGAGTTGATAAAACTTAATCCTTCTTGTTGACCTGAACGAATCAGTAAGGGACGATATATTTGAATGTCGTTCACATACACCAGGTTCTCATCGTAATTACCACCACGAACAGAATATTGGGAACTTAATTCGTTTGAGGAAGTTACTCCTAATTGTTTTTTTATCAATCCTTCAAAACTCCCGGATGCATCCGGGAGGATTTGGGAAATTCTTGGATCAATTCGAACAAGGTTAGTATTGTATTCCCTGCCGGCCCGTTTAACAACTTCACTTATATTAACAACTGAAGCTATAAGTGTCACCTTGATAATATAATCATTGAGTCTGGTGATATTCGATGGGGAAATACTTTTCTCCTGACGGAGGTATCCTAAACGTGAAAATTGCAAGGTAATAACTGCCTGGTTATCACATTCAAGATTAAATTTTCCTTCCGGATCAGAAATAGCGTAATAACTTGTACCCTTAACTCCGATCGAAACCAAATCAAGAGGCTCTCCTTCCTCAGAACTTATAATACCTTTTAAGTGTATCTTTTCCTGGGCATGCACCGAGTAACTAAACATACACAGGAACAGCAATAGTTGAATGGTTCGGGTAATCTTCATTAGTAAGATTGTCTCTTTATTCAAAACAAACGGTAATAGTCCTGGATTCGTATTGATTGAAAGTCTATTTTTTTCTTTTAAAATCGCCATCCTTCAGGGCTTTAAAAAACTGTGCCCAGGCCAGCGGATTTGTAATACTAACCGGAGGTAACTGTCCTGCCCAGTACAAATTGTCATTGTACATTTTCATTGTGTTTTTAAATGCAATTGACGGAGTTGCAGGGGAATCATACAATAATGAATATAAGTCCAAGATAGCTAGGTTTTTGTATGCTCTGTCGAGATCAGTTTCATGCGGTTCATACTCCAGAACAGCCATCTTGAACCTTTCATAATTGCCTTGCCATGGCCTTATTACGAGCTCTTCAAGTTGGATGGTGTCTTGCTCAAGGAAGACTTCGAAGTAGGGGTATTTAATTGAGAAAGTATCTCTAACCACCATAGATTTCATTTTATACCCAATAGCAGAAAAAAGGATTGTATCATTGACTTCTGCCGGAAAATTGAAATACCCATGAATATCACTGGCTGTTGCCAGATTTTTATTCTGAAGAATGATATGAACGTAAGGAATCGACTCCAGGCTATCAGTTAAGATATTCCCTGAAAGATGAAAAATATGATCTTGATCTGATAGTTCGTTTTGCGCATTTACTGAAACGGCAAAACAAAAAGCAAGTATGATTGCTGGTATGTTTTTCATTGAATTCAAAGGCATAAAAATAAACCCGTTTTTACACATTGCCAAACGAAAAATATCAATAAATTTGTATGCGGGCCGAAAATTATTCCGGCCTTTTTGTTTTTATACAAATGATTTGGCAAAAAGAAGTTGTTCTTAATGAGTATCCAAGAGGAATGCATTTGGTGAGTCATATGCTTGAACGTGAGCTGCCTGCTATGCCTGTGTCTGGTCTGTTAAATATCTTTATCAAGCATACATCAGCGGCAATATCTCTAAATGAAAATGCTGATCCAACTGTGAGAACTGACCTTGATAATTTTTTTAATCGTCTGGTGAAAGAGCGTGAGGCATGGTATAATCATACTTTTGAAGGAGATGATGATATGCCAGCTCATATAAAAAGTACTTTAATAGGCACCTCTCTTACCATTCCAGTGACTAATAGCAGGATGAATCTTGGGATCTGGCAGGGAATTTATCTTTGTGAGTTCAGAGATTTTGGAGGTCCGCGTAAAATTGTTTTAACACTTATCTCATAAAACACAGATTAGATGAACGAAGTTGTATTATTAGGTGCTGAGGCTATTGCTCAGGGTGCAATTGATGGAGGCATGTCAGGAGTTTATGCCTATCCGGGTACACCATCAACTGAAATCACTGAATATATTCAAAGAAATTCGGGTGCCCGTAAAGAGGGGATACATTCAGAATGGTCAGCAAATGAGAAAACTGCTATGGAGTCTGCTATTGGGATGTCATATGCAGGAAAAAGGGCAATGGTGTGTATGAAGCACGTTGGATTAAATGTTGCTGCTGACCCTTTTATAAATTCTGCTATAACTGGAGCAGGTGGTGGATTAATTGTTGTTGTAGCTGATGATCCATCAATGCATTCCTCGCAAAATGAGCAGGATTCAAGGTTTTACGGCGATTTTGCTCTATTACCTATTCTTGAACCCGCTGATCAGCAAGAGGCATATGATATGGCATATAATGGTTTTTCTCTCTCAGAAAAAGTAGGCCTTCCTGTGTTAATGAGAATAACCACTCGATTGTCGCATTCGCGGTCAAGAGTTCTGCGTATGAAAAATATTGCAGAGAATGAGTTGAAATTGCCCGATGACAAGAAAAAGTTTATTCTTCTTCCTAGCATAGCAAGGGAAAGGTATAAGCTGCTACTAAATCTTCAGGATGATCTCACCGAACTAAGCGAAAATGCTGCTTATAATACGCTTAAAGATGGTAATGATCGGTCTCTTGGAATTATTGCGTGCGGAATTTCACATAATTACCTTATGGAGAATTATCCTGAAGGTATTCCTCATCCTGTATTAAAGATAGGTCAGTATCCGGTACCGGTCAAGAAAATTAAGGAAATCACTTCATCGTGCAAGGAGATTCTTGTTTTGGAAGAAGGGTATCCAATACTTGAGAAATCCCTGCTTGGTCTCCTGAATAATAGCCCTGTTCCTATCAGGGGAAGGTTAGACGGTAGCCTGCCAAGGGATGGTGAATTAAACTCTGATCTGGTACGAAAGGCATTGGGTATGGAAGTGCATAATGGTCCTGAAATTCCTGAGATAATGGTTAACCGACCTCCTGCTTTGTGCAAAGGTTGTGGTCATATTGATATCTATCATTCACTTATTGAAGCATTAACTGATTTTGGTGAAGGTCGCACTTTCGCTGATATTGGTTGTTACACGCTGGGAGCTCTGCCTCCATATAATGCAATTAATACCTGTGTGGATATGGGAGCCAGTATTACTATGGCGAAAGGAGCTGCTGATGCAGGTCTTGTACCATCAGTTGCAGTTATTGGAGATTCAACATTTACACATTCAGGGATGACCGGCCTGTTAGATGCAGTTATTGAGAATTCTCCAATAACAATTATTATCTCTGATAATGAAACCACTGGAATGACAGGAGGTCAGGTGTCTTCAGCAGTGGGGAGAATTGAAGGAATTTGCCTGGGTATTGGAGTAGAAGAATCTCATTTAAAAATTGTGACTCCTTTGAAAAAGAACCATGATGAGAATGTTCAAGTGATTCTTAATGAGTTAAATTATCATGGCATATCTGTGATAATTGCTCGACGCGAGTGTATTCAAACAGCCTCGAAACGAAAACGCATTGAAGTAGAAACCAAATCCTTATCCACGAAATCATGAACCGAGCATGACAAAAGGAAAAATATTTTAACACACACACGGATGATTGTTTTTGTTGTGCGAGCTCCATCCGACAAATAAAATTAAATATATGGGGATGAAAAAATCAAATATTATACTTTCTGGAGTAGGAGGGCAGGGTATTTTAACCATTGCAGGTATTATTGGTATGGCTACTCTCAAAGAGAAACTATATTTTAAACAATCAGAAGTTCACGGGATGAGTCAGCGGGGTGGGGCTGTGCAATCTAACTTCAGAATTGCTGATACCCCTGTCGCATCTGATCTGGTGCCACTTGGTCAAGCCGATCTGATTTTGTCAGTAGAACCACTAGAAACATTAAGGTATTTACCATTTCTAAATAAAAATGGATGGTTGGTGTGTAATTCTTCCCCATTTATTAATGTTCCTGATTATCCTGAACTTGAAAAGATACTCAATACAATTGCAGAATGGCCTAATCATCTGATCATAGATGCGGATAAAATAGCAAAGGATTTGGGTAATAGAAGAGGATCAAATATGGTTATTCTAGGCGCTGCAAGTCAATATATATGCCTGGATTTTGAAAGTCTTGAGTCGGGTATTTCTGCTATCTTTGAGCGAAAAGGCGACGCTGTAGTTCAGCAAAACCTTCTCGCTTTGAGAGCTGGTCGGGATGCAGCACTTAAGTAAAAATCTCTACCAGATTTTGTCAGGATAAACTCCGGTGGCTGAAAGCTCTTTTAATTTTGCTACAACAAGGGGTTTATCATCCTGATAAGTAACGCCAAACCATTTTGCTGTACTCTTAAGTACTTTAACGTTGAGAACTTTTTCTTGTATCATTTGATTAATACCAAAGGGTATGAAATACTCCGATTTCAGTTCTCCTCCAAATTCATTCATGAAAAGTTTGAACTTGTCGGCGAATAAATCTAATAATGCCGGAGTGAATCCCCAGAAATTCATCGATACAATTTCATCACCCTGCAGGTAATGAGTTTCTTTTTTCTCGTCAACAAAGATTATGTTCTCCTCAAGGCGTTCGATGTGTGTTCTCTCAGTTACGGTGGTTAAATTGTGATTCTCATCTTTAGCGCAAATCCCACGCGAAACAAAACCATGATCTGACAGCGTATTCTCAAGAATATATCCAACCATCGATTGTAGTGTGATGGAATCAGCATCTATTGTAGAAAGAAAATCTCCCATCACTTTAAAAGCATCTGACCCATAAAAATCATCACCATTGATTACTGCGAAAGGTGCATTAAGTTTTTCTTTTGCTGATAGAACTGCATGGCCGGTTCCCCATGGTTTAACTCTTTCAGGATGAACAGTTATATCTGAAGGGATGTCCTCAAGCCTCTGAACCACATGATCTACCTGTATGACTTTTTTGTATTTATTGGCGAATAAATCATAGAAATCATCTACAATTTCCTCTCGCAAAACAAATATTACTTTATCGAAGCCGGCTTGTACTGCATCGAAGACTGAATAGTCAATAATTGATTCACCATTCGGACCAAGTCGGTCCATTTGCTTCAGGCCGCCATATCTGCTTCCCATTCCAGCAGCTAATACCAAAAGAGTTGGTTTCATGATCAGTGCTTTTTTAAAATGATGGGCAAATATAGATATCAAAATGAAAAGACCGGCTAAAAGCCGGTCTTTTTTTAATCAGGTAAAAATGATTTGTGTGTTGTCTCCACCAGCTAATTCATAGAATTCCCCGATGGTAAGAATACCTTTAACGTGTTCTGTGAAATCTTTCATCTCCAATTTGAACATATCAGCTGCAAGTCGACATGCATAAATTTCTCCGCCTCCGGCTACTATCATATCAAGAAATTCATCAACAGGAGGAATATCCAGTTTTTCCATTTGGCTTTTCATCATTGCTGAAACACCAGCTTCAACGCCAGGTAAAACTCCTAAGAGACTAGGGAAAGGAAGTCCCCCCGGCATTCTCATTGCAGGATTTCCAACAGTTGCAGTTTTGAGTTTCTTAAATTGCTTCTTTGTTATTGCATCTAAACCAAAGAAAGTAAAGAAAACCTTTGCTTCGATACCCTCCATTACTGCTCCATTTGCCATAACTAATGTGGCATACACATCTTCAATACTGCCCTTGGCACAGATGATGCATACTTTCTTTAGTGGTTTTTCTTCTTTTGCCATGTTTGTTAGTTTTTTGATTTATACGCAAGAAGTGGGTTTAGGTATTCCTGCAATTCTTGAGGATTTCTTTAAAGGTCCTCCTGGGAAAAGATCATACAGACCTTTGATATCCACGATACCTGATTTACCCACTTTCCTGATAGTAAGTGTTTCACCTGCTGAATGTTTGTCCCTTAGGAAGTTAAGAACATCGAAGTGCTTCTCAGTCAGTTCGATATCTTCCACTTTTGCTAATTCGAGAGCAACATCATTGTTCCATTGTGCTGAGTCAGTAAGGAAACCCTCCTCATTGAGCTCAATGCTAATTCCTTTAACTTCAATTTTTTCCATGTAGATTATATTTAGTTAAGCATCATTATTATTAGATAAATTCTTAAGAAATACCACCACAAACCCTAGTGCTTTCTTCATTTCAGGTTGATTCATTTCACGCATTAATTTGAAAAGACTGTATGAGGGTATATTATCTTGTTCAACGGAATTGAATACCTGAACAGCATTGTTCATTGCTGCCATCATTTCGGGTTGTGTTAAGGATTTAACCGTTTCAAGAATAGTGGTAATATTGTCAGCTAATAAGTGTACATCTTCTTTGCTGAAATGTGTAACAATTTTGTCAATGATAGAAAAGCTTTCTTTGAAGAACTCAAGGTATCCTTTCTGATCCAGTTCATGAAGCTTTTGTGTCAAGTCAATAATAACCTCATTAGCTATTGGACCCGCATCTTTTGCGAGATCAGTGAGGCTTTCAAAAGCTTCAAGTACAATTGAAAAATTGGGTATGTTCTTCAATAATTTTACTACTAGCAGAGTAATGGTTGAAGGATCAAGCTCAACAGACTGTTTGTCAAGCTCTGTAACGGCACTGTCGTATATGTCTTTGCCAACAATGGAAACATCAGCTACTAAATCATCCAGACTCTGTGCACGCAAACGCTGCTCATTCACATAGTTGAGGAGTAAATCCACCTTGTGATCAAGAGCTTCAATTCTTTGTTCAATATTTTGGTCACTCATAATCTGAAATTTATTTCATTTTGACCTTGCCGGCCATGGTCATATGTGGCTCAATCGGCATTTCCTTGCCTTTCAGTAAGATATGCCAGTAAATCCACCTGAACATGATTTTACCATAATGATTGATCTTTGTGTTTTTTAATAAGCCAAAAGGTCCAATCCCTGGTAGAGGAAAAGTGCCGGGGAGTGGTTCTGTATCGTAATTGAAATCAATTAAAGCACCCTTGCCAAAGCCTGTTTCAATATAGCAGTTGGCGTGTCCGTCAAACTTTGCCATCATTGGACGTCCTTCTATATAACTCATAAGGTTTTCCAGCAGAATTTCAGCACTAAAATGAGCAACAGATCCAGCTTTGGATGTTGGAATATTTGAAGCATCGCCTAATACGAAGATATTCTCAAACTGCTTCGACTGGAGAGTTTCCTTATCTGTTGGAACAAAATTCAAATCATCCCCTAATCCACTGTTTTCTATCATGTCAGCACCCATGTTAACAGGTACAATAGTTAGGGCATCAAAGGGTACTTTTTGATTGTCATAAGAAACTAATTCTTTTGTTTCGTTATCAACATTCTGAATGTAGAATTCAGGAATAACTTTAATATTTTTTTCTTCAAGCAAGGTGCTTAACATTTTTGTCGCGATAGGCTTGGTAAATGCACCTGGCAGTGGTGTTACAAAGCTAATATCAACCTTGTCGCGAATACCAGCCTGTGTAAAATACCAGTCAGCAAGACAAACAAATTCAATTGGCGCAACAGGACACTTAAATGGCATTTCAGCAATTGCCATCACAAGTTTTCCTCCTTCCCATGATTTGAAAAACTTCTGAAGAGCAATCGCTCCTTCAACTGTATAGAAATCGAAAATATTTTTATACCAAAGCTTATCTTTTAATCCGGGTGTTTCTTCAGGTACTGTTCTTACACCGGTAGCAATAATCAGCATGTCATATGACAGAACTTTGGAATCGTTAAGGAAAACCTGATTGTTTTCACCATCTATCCGGTCAATCTCTGAAAAAACTACATTCACACCGGGAGGGAAAAAATCTGTTTTGGGCTTTATTACATCCTGCTTGTTATAAATTCCAAATGGAATGAATAAAAAACCAGGCTGATAGTAATGGGTTTTGTGCTGATCAACAATAGTGATCTCCCATTCATCAACTGAAAGACTTTTTCTGAGCTTATTAGCCATCATAGTTCCAGCTGTGCCTGCACCAAGAATTAAGAATCTTTTCATTTTCATGTATTTTAACGCAAAATTATATGGTGGATAGGCTTCTATAATGCATATTTGTATGATAGTTATCATACCATGATATATGTCACAGATACAATCTTCAAATCAGGGTAGTATTGAAAAGAAACAATTCGGATGTGATTGTGAGAGATGTGATTTGCGGGATCTCTTTTTTGATCATGTTGACGATACAATATTGGCTGAAATCTGTTCTTCTAAAGAGGAGAATAATTACGAAAAAGGTGATTTAATCATCCGGGAGGGAGAAGATCTGATTAATTTTATATATCTGAGATCTGGATTGGTAAAATTATATCGTACAGATAAAGAAGGGAAATCTCAGATAATAAAGATTGGCAAACCTCTTGATTTTGTGAGTTTGCTAAGTGTTTTTTCTGATACGATGCATAAATACTCCGTGACAGCATTAGAACACTCTGTTACTTGCTCCATTAAGCTGAGTAGAATTATTGAATTAGCCAAGGAGAATGGGGAATTTGCTCTGAACCTTATGCAGAAAATGAGCCGTGTTTATGATCAGATTATTATTGATTTTCTGGAGATTCGTAAGAAGCATTTAAGAGGCAGAACCGCGCATGTACTGCTGTTCTTTGCCGATAGTGTATATAAATCAAACCATTTTGAACTGCCAATATCACGCAAAGAGATTGCTGAATTTATTGGTATGACACCCGAAAACGTTATAAGAACTTTATCTGAGTTCAGAAAAGACAGCCTTATAAGCATTAACGGGAAACAGATTGCAATAATTGAAAAGAAGAAACTTTTAATGATATCTGAACACGGTTAATTTTGCTTTTCGCTTTTTCAGATTAAAAGGAGTTCCTACCTTTAGAGCTTATCAAAGCTGGAAAATGAAAACAACTAAACTTATCCTGTTATTGGCTATCAGTTTGACCTCATGTAAGGGACCATCCGGAATCGATTCTGAAATAAATGAATTAGTCCCTTTTCCTGATCCAAATTATTACACTTGCCTGCGTGCCCCCCAATCCGTTGAAATAGATGGTAATCTGACAGATGAAGAATGGGCAGATATACCATGGACAGTTAGTTTCATGGATATTGAAGGTCCCGCAAAAGCTAAGCCGACCTACTCAACTAAAGCGAAGATGATGTGGGATGATCATTATTTATATGTTGCGGCCGAGATTAAAGAACCGCATGTTTGGGCCACAATTACCGAAAGAGATGAAGTAATCTTCTATGATAATGATTTTGAGGTGTTTATTGATCCAGATGGGGATACACACCATTATTATGAGTTAGAAGTGAATGCTTTTGGTACTCCATGGGACTTGATGTTGACAAAGCCTTATCGGGATGGAGGCTATGCTGTGGATAGTTGGGATATAGCTGGATTACAGATAGGTGTAACAGTACAGGGAACTATCAATGATCATGATGATATCGATGAAGGGTGGACTGTTGAATTGGCGATACCATTTAAAGTTTTAGAGGAATGCTCTCCAAAATCTTCCCCTCCTGCAGCTGGTGATACCTGGCGGATAAACTTCTCCCGGGTTGAATGGCAAGTGCTTGTTGAAAATGGTAAGTATGTTAAGAAAACTAATCCTGAAACCGGAAAATCTTTTCCTGAGAATAATTGGGTTTGGTCGCCTCAGGATCACATAAATATGCAT